>Ga0208335_1000744_pt1 | contig 10632 bp, 7 predicted proteins | sample DeeseametaMP0759_FD_184202 | JGI IMG/M metagenome (GOLD analysis project Ga0208335, IMG submission 184202) | Marine microbial communities from the Deep Atlantic Ocean - MP0759 (SPAdes) | ecosystem: Environmental > Aquatic > Marine > Oceanic | place: West of Cape Town, South Africa, South Atlantic...
TCATCTGTATTTTGACGACAGTTATTATGAATCGATGGGCTCAAAAATTGTGTGCAACCCAGCAATCAAAACCTCAACTGATCGGGATGCTTTGATTGATGCGGTTAGAACTGGACGTATCGACGTCATTGCTACCGATCATGCCCCGCACACACTGGAAGAAAAAGCCAAACCCTATCCCGATCACCCAGCTGGATTGCCTTTAATTCAGCATTCATTGCTTGTACTTTTGGATTTTTATCTAAAAGGTGAATTATCTTTGGAAACCATTGCCGAGAAAACCAGTCATGCCTTAGCAAATATTTATGACATCAAAGATCGCGGATTTATTCGAGAAGGTTATTGGGCAGACTTAGTATTAGTCGATTTTGAAAAAACAACAAAGGTTAATTCAGGAAACATATTGTATGATTGTGGCTGGTCTCCATTTGAAGGATATGAATTCAACTCATTGATTGATAAGACTTTTGTGAATGGTGAACTGGTCTACACCAATGGAAAATTAATCACCAAACCTTCAGGACTCAAAATCGAGTTTGGTTGATGTTGGGAATCCATCTTAAAGGTTAAAATATCGTTGTTTTCTGTGCAGGATGTGTTAATTTTCAACTTGTAATCTTTTTATGGTTGTAAAGGTAGAAAGAAAAGTAAACTAAAAGCAGTTAGATTTAAATTTTCGGTTATCTATAACGTTTTATAAAAAGCGCCTCAAAGTTGTCATAAACAATGCAACCCACCAACACCAAAGACCCCCAGTACTATCATAAGGTAGTTGACTGTCAGTGGGCATGCCCTGCACATACCGACGTTCCAGGATACATTCGATTGATCGCTCAAGGTAAATACACGGAGTCGTATATGTTGAACCGTGAGTCGAATGTTTTTCCCGGTATTCTAGGAAGAGTCTGCGATCGACCATGCGAACCAGCTTGCAGAAGAGTTAGGGTGGAAGATGAGCCCGTTGCAATTTGTCGGTTGAAACGTGTTGCAGATGATCTTAAGGGTGATTTTAAGCACTTATTGCCTCCAGTTCCCGAAACGAAAAATGGCAAAAAAATAGCATGCATAGGAGCTGGTTGTGCTTCTTTGACAGTGGCCAATGACTTGCTCCCTCTGGGCTATGAAATTGATCTGTTTGAATCTCTTCCGGCAACAGGAGGTTTAATCAGAAGCAATATCCCAAAATTCAGGCTACCTCCTAGGGTTATCGATGAGGAGTTCGATGTGATTGTTGAACGTGGGGTGAATCTGCACTTGAATCATCCTATTGAGAGCATGAAAAATCTGTTGGAGGAAGACTATAACGCCATTTTCGTCGGTACTGGGGCACCCAAGGGTAGAGAGCTTGACTTGCCTGGAAGATACGAAAGCGATCAAGTCTTCGTTGGCATTGCTTGGTTGGAATCAGTGGCATTTGAACATATTGACAGTGTTGGTGAAAGGGTTGTGATTATCGGTGGCGGTAACACTGCCATGGATTGTTGTCGATCTTCGCTCAGGTTAGGGGGCAAGGATGTCAAAGTGGTGTACCGTGGATCCAGGGACCGCATGAAATCTTCAGATTGGGAGCTGGAACCTGCCTTGGATGAAGACATTGATTTGATTCTGAACCATTCACCAGAGGAATATGTGGTTGAAAATGGGAAATTGGTGGGCATGCGTTTTGCTAAACTCAAATGGGGCCAGGACGACAATGGCAAATTGACTTCAGAGAAAATTGACGAAATTGTCATACCCTGCGATACCGTTATTCTTGCTATTGGCCAGGAAAATACATTTCCTTGGGTGGAAAGAGACATAGGTATGGAGTTTGATCAGTGGGAGGTTCCAGTGGTGGATCCGGTTACTTACGAATCCACAGTCAAAGGCGTGTTTTTTGGAGGCGACGCAGCATTCGGGCCAAAAAATATTATTGAAGCAGTTGAGCACGGGCATCAAGCAGCAATATCCATCCATAAATATTGCAATACTGAGCCACTAACAGATCGGTTGGATTACGGAATGAATCTTATATCAGCAAAAATGGGTCTTCATGAGTGGAGCTATAGTAATGATTACGATTATGACAAACGATTTGAGGTGCCCACTGTACCCATGGACAGCCGATTTAAGGATATCAACATTGAAGTAGAATTGGGCTTTGAACCAGGACAATTTAGACGGGAGGTTGAGCGGTGTTTGAATTGTGATATACAAACGGATTTTGTCGCAAACCTATGTATCGAGTGCGATGCTTGCATAGATGTTTGTCCTGTGGACTGCCTCATGATCACTGACAATGCGGATGAGGATGTTCTTCGCAGTAAAATTAAAACCCCTGCAGAAAATCCTGAACAGGCCCTCTTTGTTTCCGAGGATTTACCACACACAGGCCGGGTGATGCTCAAGGATGAGGACGTTTGTATCCATTGCGGGTTGTGCGCAGAACGGTGCCCAACTGCTGCTTGGGACATGAAAAAATTTGAATTGCTGATTCCCTATGCCATGGATGAAGATAAACAAACGAATGCGATGAAAGCAGAAGCGGTTTGAAGTGAGTACAGCCAGTCACAATAACTTCACAGTCAAGTTTGCCAATGTGAATGGTACCGGTTCATCCAGTGCAAATGGGCTATTCATGAAAAGTATTTTCCGGATGGGGATACCCGTTGTGGGCAAAAATTATTTCCCTTCAAACATACAGGGCCTCCCAACTTGGTACGAAGTCAGAGCCAGTGAACATGGTTACCTGGCGCCCTCAGGTGGTGTCGACATCATGGTGGCAATGAATGCAGAGACTTATGCAAAGGATCTTGAAGAGGTCGATCCAGGCGGTTACCTGCTCTATGATTCTACGTGGCCCAGAAACATACTGATGGCCAGAGAGGACATCACAGTTTTAGGGGTTCCCTTAGCGAAAATGTGTAACGAGAATTTTGACAATGCAAGGGCTCGTACGTTAATGAAAAACACTGCCTATGTAGGCAGCTTGGCTGCTTTGTTGAACATGGAAGTTGCCGTCATTGAACAGTTGCTTTTGGATATTTTTGGATCCAAAACCAATCTCATTGAGGCAAATAAATCAGCACTTCAGCTGGGCTATGATTATGCAAAAGCTAACTTTACCTGCCCCCTCCCGTTTACCACAAAGCGTGAAAACAAAACAGACGGCTATATCATGATTGATGGCAACACTACCGCTGCTTTAGGCTGTCTGTATGCGGGTGCGACAGTTGGTGCTTGGTATCCCATTACACCTTCCACATCCCTCATGGATGCGTTTACGGGTTACTGCGATCTTTTTCGCAAGGACGAAGCAACTGGAAAAAATAAATACGCCATTATCCAGGCCGAGGATGAATTGGCAGCCATTGGTATCGCCTTGGGTGCTGGCTGGAATGGATCCAGGTCTTTTACCCCTACCAGTGGACCGGGAATTTCATTGATGAATGAATTTTTAGGATTTGGCTACTATGCTGAAATACCAACCGTGGTTTTTGACGTTCAAAGAACTGGACCATCAACGGGTATGCCTACCAGAACCCAGCAGGGAGATATTCTAGCTTGTGCATATGCTTCCCATGGGGATACACGCCATGTTTGTCTGTATCCTTCGAATCCAGAAGAGGCATTTCACTTTTCAGTCAAGGCTTTTGATTTGGCAGATCAGTTGCAAACACCAGTGATTGTTCTTTCAGATCTTGATATTGGCATGAATGATTGGATGATCAAAGACCTTAAATGGGATAAAAATTTCAACCCCGATCATGGCAAGGTATTAGGCGTCGAAGAACTGGAAGTGATGGAACATTTCCATCGCTACCAGGATAAAGATGGCGACGGCATCCCCTACCGAACCATACCTGGCACTCATCCAAAGGGATCCTACTTTACCAGAGGCTCGGGTCACAACAAGCTGGGTCTTTACACAGAAGATGCCCAGGAATACCAAGAACTAGTTGACCGGCTTTTGGTGAAATGGGAAACAGCAAAGAATTTAGTCCCAAAGCCTATCATTGATTTTTCAGATTCCAACGTTTACGCAATTCTCTGTGTAGGCAGCTGTGATGACGCAATTCGAGAAGCACGAGATACGTTGACCAAAAAAGGCTTGGCTTTCAATTATTTAAGGATTACTGCATTTCCATTTGCCAAGGAAGTGGAGGAATTTTTAAAAGCGCATGAGAAAATTTTTGTCGTCGAGCAGAATCGTGATGGCCAATTGCGTAAACTCGTTGCCATGGAAACAGGCATTCACCTGGAAAAGTTAGATTCAATCAGAATGTACGATGGGATTCCCATCTGTTCTAGAAATCTTGTTCAGGAAATATTAAACCGGTTGAAGAAAGACGAGGCAGCATGAGTTACATCAAAAAACCAAAAATTTTGCGAGACAATGCTAAGCGCAATGAACTTGGCATGACTTATAACGATTACGAAGGCTCAATGTCAACCCTGTGCGCGGGTTGTGGGCATGACGCAATTACAGGCGCAATCATTGAGACCGTTTTTGATCTAAACATCCCTCCACACAGGATGATTAAATTAAGTGGTATTGGCTGCTCTTCCAAAACCCCAGCATATTTCGCCAACCAATCGCACGGTTTTAACGCAGTTCATGGCAGAATGCCATCCGTTGCTACAGGGGCGCAATCTGCAAACAGCCAGATGTACTACATTGGTGTTTCTGGAGATGGTGATACACTTTCAATTGGTATAGGGCAGTTTGCACATGCCATCCGGCGTAATTTAAACATGCTTTATATCATCGAGAATAATGGTGTTTATGGCCTGACTAAAGGGCAGTTTTCAGCCTCAGCTGATATTGGGTCCACTGCGAAAAAAGGAGCACCAAATCTACAAACGCCAATCGATCCATGCCAAATCGCAATCTCCATGGGAGCTACTTTTGTTGCCCGAAGTTTTTCTGGCGATCGAGAGCAATTGGTGCCCTTGCTTAAAAGTGGTTTAATGCATAGAGGTTTTGCCCTGATCGACGTTATATCTCCCTGTGTTACATTCAATGATCATGAAGGTTCCACCAAGAGTTACCTCCACACAAGGGAACATATAAATGCGGCTGTCTATACCGATTACATTCACCCGCTCAGCGAAATCAAGGTCGATTACCCAGAAGGCTCAACGCTAGAAGTTGATCTCCACAATGGAGGCAAGGTCATACTGAGTAAAGCGCATAAAAACTACAGCCCAGTGAATCGGAGCGATGCCATCAGAAGTGTTCGTGAGTCAGACGATAGGGGTGAGATCCTAACTGGTTTGCTTTATATTGATGAGAGCCAGGCAGATTTTATTGAAAATGAAAATACAATTGAAACTCCACTCAATGAACTTTCTTATCAAAACTTGTGCCCCGGTTCTGAAAAATTGGCGAAACTCCAACAACGCTACAAGTAACGATCTGGTTTTAGTGACAACCGTTCGAATTGCCGGAGAAAGTTCCCATAAGTTAATTCTGATTACGCTGGTTAGCATTTTTTTGAGCAGTGGAGTATCGGCTGCTCCCAGTGCCAAGGAATTGCCGCAGAGTTTGGCAAGTATTCTGGCGGAACAAGGAATCCCAATAAGCACTCTCAGTCTTGTTGTGCAAGAAGTGAATGCAAACGAGCCCATTGTTGCTGTAAATACAAGAACACTCAGACAACCAGCATCTTTAGCAAAATTATTTACCACTTTTATAGCTTTGGATTACCTTGGCCCTGGTTATCAATGGCACACCGAAATATTCGCTTCAGATTCAATACTTGATGGTTCCACCCGTTATCTGTTGTTCAAGGGGTCTGGAGACCCATATCTGACAAAAGAAAACCTCTGGTTTATCGTTAATGAGCTCCAAAACTTGGGTCTTGAAAGTATTGAGGATGGATTATTTGTGGATCAATCTTATTTTGAGGCCAATCAATCCAATTCTGGTGATTTCGATAATGACCCATTACGCCCTTATAATTTAATGCCCTCAGCACTGTTAGCAAATTTTAATATGGTTGATTTTACCCTGGTACCAAATAGTGCAACAGGGTCAGTGGATATTTCTTTCAATACCCTGCCTACTAGCGTGATCTTTGATAACCAAATGAAATTGGGAAAAGGGCATTGCCCAAATTTTATGGATTCAGTCGCGTTTAATGAAACCCAAAGTAATAAGGTGGTGACAATTTCAGTTGAGGGCTATTTTCCAGAGGATTGCCCCAAAATTGAGCACGAGCTTTCACTAACAAATACCAATCATTACTTCCACAGCATTTTTTCTGATTTTTGGCATCTGTCAGGAGGAGAACTTCAAGGTTATATTGCAGAACAGGCAAAGAAGAAACATCTCGAAAAACCATTGCTGGTTTATAAGTCACCACCGTTGACAGAGATTATTCGACGCACCAACAAGGAGAGTAATAATTTCATGAGCCGTCAAATATTCTTGACACTGGGCAATCATCAGCAAAATAAGGTTGCTACTTTAGAACAATCACGCATGGTTCTACGTTCGACGTTGGACAAATATGGAATCGATTTTCAAGACCAGTTTATAGACAACGGCTCCGGATTATCTCGACAAAACCTTGTTCGTGCTGAAACCGTGTCTCAATTACTCATGAAGATTTATCAGCACCCATTGCGTGCTGAGTTTGTCTCCTCTCTGCCCATATCAGGTATTGATGGAACAATTAAGAAACGCTTTAAAAAATTCCCTCTCAAAGAAAGAATGCACTTAAAAACAGGCACCATCGACGGTGTCCAAGGCCTTGCTGGATATGTTCAAGGGCTCTCAGGTAAGGAATACATCGTGGTTTTTATGCACAACGATTTTTCAGAATTTACTTATAAAACAAAACCGTTTCAAGATGCTTTTTTAACCTGGGTTGTGGAAGACCACAAATGGTAGTCAGTAAGGATTGAACGCTTTTAATTTTTTACCATGGAGACTTTTAATCTCCAAACAATCAAAACGCAAACAGTAAAAATATATATCACAGCTTCTATTTCGACCGTCTTTGCCTGCCAAAAATAATGCCAAACTGCTAAGACAGCAGAAGTGTAAACAATGCCACTGATTGTAGATCTATTTTTGTTGAACCACGTTTGTAATCGTTTGTGTGAAGCTATACCCACAAAAAACAAACACAAAAACCCACCCCAACCAACAATCAGATAAGGGGTTTCGATAATATCTACGATGATAATTTTAATGTCACCACTTTGGTCAATTATTGCGTAGCTTAAAAAATGCATGAGGGAGTAAAAGAATGCCACCAGACCAAGTGGTTTAGGAAATTGTCGAAAAAATTCAAGGCCTGAAAAATAACCCAGTGGTGCTAACAGCAGGACAACGATTAAAATCCTCAAGCCCCATACACCGGTTGTGTGAATGATTGTCTCAACCGGATTGGCACCAAGATCCGCGTAAATACCAAACGCCTTCAAGCTGAGATCAAAAAAAGGGATAAGGCTAATAAAAATTATCAATCGAACTGTGTGTTTCATCTAATCGCTGGGCAATCTACTAAGTTGGATGGGTTGATGGGAAGTGTCTAAAAATTCTTTCTTAAATCTAGGTTTCGGTACAAACCAGACACTTCGTCTGCATAGCCATTGAACATGAGGGTGGGTTGTTTTGCGCCAAACAACCCGGACCCGATACGTCGTTCTCGAGCTTGGCTCCATCTTGGGTGATTCACTTCTGGGTTTACATTTGCAAAGAATCCATATTCATTTGAGGCGGCTAAATTCCAAGTGGTCTTCGGTTGTTGCTCTTCAAACGAAATATTGACAATGGATTTAATGCTTTTAAATCCATATTTCCAAGGCACCACCAGACGCAAAGGTGCACCGTTTTGGTTGGTCAATTCACGCCCATACAACCCCACAGCAAGAAATGCCAAAGGGTGCATTGCCTCATCTATGGTCAACCCTTCAACATAAGGCCAATCTAGGATTCGTCGTTTTTGACCGGGCATTTCGTTGGGTCTGAATACGGACTCAAAGACGACGTATTTGGCTTTGGAATTGGGTTTCAATTTTTTGATGAAGTCCATCAGTGAAATACCAACCCATGGCACGACCATTGACCAGGCTTCAACACAACGCAGCCGATAGATACGCTCTTCAAGTTGATTCGACGCAACAATATCTTCGTAGGCAAATGTTCCGGTATTCTCAGCCTCCCCAGTTACCGAGACCGTCCAGGGTTTTGGCTTGAAGTTACGGCTGTAACGATAAGGATCTGATTTGCCCACACCGAATTCGTAAAAATTATTATAGGTGGTAATTTCCTCGAAACTATTGACTGTTTCTGTTGTCGAGAATTTGGAGTTCTTTTCAAACGTCAGACTTGCTTGATTGATTTTATCGTTTTCGGCCAGAACAGATGACACGGGGGTGTATGCTGAGAGTATCCCAAGTGATTTGATCAAGGTTCTCCGATTAAGATAGGTTTTCTCTGGGGTGATCTCAGAAGACTTTATTTTTTTTTCATTCTTGATAAGAAAAGGCATTGCTTGATTTAGTTATTAAATTTTTCACTTTCAATTTTCGTATAGTAACTGATTCGAAGATAGACACAAAAAATCTCTGATGAGACAATAGCCCCAGTTCATCTATATTACACACGCATGCAATTCCGTTTATACACAATAGTTTGTTTGGTGCTGCTTGTTCTAAGCTGTGATTCACCCACTGAATCAGATGTCACTGAGATGACAGTGGCTGGAACAGCAATACCAAACACAGTTGGAGAAGCACATTTCCTCAATTTTAAAACAGCGGTTGATGCACAATCACAAGGTACCCTCAAGTTGAAAATGTTGGTGCATGGTCAACTGGGCTCCGAAGAGAATTTGGTGTCTGGACTTAGGAGAAACCGGGTTCATTTTGCAAACTTGTCAGCAATTATAACTTCAACCTTGATTCCAGAGACAGCGTTGCTTTATGCCCCCTATCTTTTTGACAATGAAGAAGAAGCTGATTTCGTTTATGACAATTATCTTACTCAGATATTTACTGAGCTCCTTGCTGCAAAAGGGTTGCAATTTATATCTTGGAGCGAAATAGGTTTTCATAATGTCTATGGCAAGGAACCCATCTTGCTTCCAGAACATGCCAAAGGTAAGAGATACAGAGTTTCAGCAAGTTTGAGTTCACGTTATTTTGCTGAAGCCATCGGAGCAGATTTGATTCCCATGGGTTATGCTGAAATTGTGCAGTCCTTGCAAACGGGCTTGATTGAAGCAGGGGACAATTCAGTTGCTTTATACGCGAAAAGAGGCATTGATCAAGAAGCACCGCATTACACCCTAACCCAACATTCACTGGGGATGTCAATTATGGTCGCGAGAAAAATTTGGTGGGATCAACTGACCCCCAGACAGCAACAGATCATCACAAATGCATGGCCCGAAGCAAAAATTTTGAGGCAATCACTGCGGGATGAAGTGGCGAGAGATCTGGCAAACGCCGCATCGCTGGGGATTGTGGTTCATGCACTATCGGAATCGGATCGTGAGCTTTGGAAACAGGCAACACAAGGGCAAGCAGAACGCCTGGCTCTTGCAATCGGTGGGCAGGCTACAGAAGTTCTTGATCTGATTTCAGAAGGGAAAAAACAATTCCAATTGATGTTAAATTAACTAAAAATCTTCACATATATGAACGTTTCAAACAATTATAAAAAAATCATTTTAATTGTTGCCATGATCAGTATGGCGGGCGTTACTTTTGGAATCACCATGCCTTTGAGCACCTTAACTTTAAAGAGTTGGGGGATCAGCAGCACTTTGATAGGCCTAAATTCTGCAATGCCAGCACTTGCAGCAGTTTTAACAACTCCTTTTATGCCAAAGTTTATTAATTATTGGGGGCAAACAAATGTCATTAAATTTTGTCTGGTCCTGGTTGCAACGTGTTGCATTTGTCTGCCTCTTTTTCCTGATTTATTCAGCTGGTTTATTTTGAGATTTTTACTTGGGGCAGGGGGCACTGGCATCTGGTTGTTAAGTGAAGTCTGGATTAACGGTTTTGCTGAGGATCACAACCGAGGAAAAATAATTGGCGCTTATTCTGCGTTATTGTCCTTGGGATTTATTGTTGGGGTTTTGATGTTTTCAGTCATTGGGGTTGAGAGCAATACAGCATTTTATCTTGCTGCTGGGTTTGTGCTCATCGCTGCTATTCCCATATGGACAATGTCGGATTTACCCATCAATGAGATGGCGGATGACATTTCTATGTGGAATCATATGGTTTCAAGCCCTGGACTGATGGGATCGAGCTGGATGATGGGGTTTTTGTATGCTGCAACAGCTTACTTGCTTCCAATTTTTGCTCTTCAATTTGATTTAAATTACGCCCAATCATCCAGAACTATTGCTTGGCTTGGTAGTGGTGAATTAGCCATGCCTCTTTTTGTAGGTTGGTTTGCCGATAAAGTCGATAAAAGAAAATTAATGATTTTCATAGCTCTGGTTACCATAGCAACCCTGTCAATCATGCCGTTGGTTTTTGCTGCACCGTTAATGCGTCTGGGCATCTTGTTTGTTCTGGGAGGCGCAGTCATGAGCTTCTATTCCCTGGGGTTGACCATGCTTGGGCAAAAATTCAAAGGCAGTTTATTGGCATCTGCCAACGCCAGTTTTATTTTCTTTT
>Ga0208335_1000746_pt1 | contig 10621 bp, 7 predicted proteins | sample DeeseametaMP0759_FD_184202 | JGI IMG/M metagenome (GOLD analysis project Ga0208335, IMG submission 184202) | Marine microbial communities from the Deep Atlantic Ocean - MP0759 (SPAdes) | ecosystem: Environmental > Aquatic > Marine > Oceanic | place: West of Cape Town, South Africa, South Atlantic...
CTGGTACCATAGCCGGTCTATCTTCAGGGATAATCCGGCACTTTGGGCCGATCCCGTGTGCTTTATGCAGGGGCATAATGAGCATCCGGTCTTTACGGAATCCGACGACCTCTGCAGTAACGGAGCTTTTTGTTGCAGGATTATATATTTTACACATACCTCCTACAGAACAACCTGGATTTGTAGCTTCTACCATGTGCCCAATTACCTGCATTACGCGTCCTTCCTTTCGCACAGCAGGGAATTTCTCTATTTCACTGATGTATGTCCCAAGGTTGGAATAAACCGGTAATTCGGATGCAGGAGTTTCTGAAAGCATGAAAATTAAAAAAGTTCAGGTTTTGGAATTTTGTGTTCATGTATTAGGGGCTGCAAAAAGTAATTTGGGAATCTTGATATTTTTTGTTTCTGAAATAATCTTGTCATTTGGGTGGATCTAGCTCTGCAGACTCATCAGTCTCTGTTTCCGGTACTGACTCCTCAGTTTTGGCGGCTTCAGTTTCCAGTTCCGGCTCCTTATTTTCTATAGGTTTTGTTTGCTGTTCTTGTTCTTCTGTTTCAATTGATTCTGTTTCCAAAGCTGGATCTGCAGCCTCTTCGGAAAGGTCTATTTCATCCATTTTACTTAAATCAACTGATCCAGACTGCGTCACGGGTTTCTCATTTTCGTCAACTTCACTTGAGTCAACGGGCATAGTTTTCTGAGCAATTTCCTCTGTATCTTTTACTGTACTTTTTTCAGGATCCGCTTTTTTAAGTTCTGCCTTCTCCTCTGTTTCTGCCGGAGAATCCACTTCTCCCACGTCCTGTAAATGAACAGCAGCAGAATCTGCATTTGCAGCATCGTCCGAGGAAGTCCGTATTGAAAAATCGTGTGCATCGAGATCGACTTCTGATAATTGAGCATGGCGATTTTCTATTTGTTCTGTCAAAGTTTCTTCCAGTTTATCAAACTGATCCTCTATTGAACGACTGATTATTTCTTCATCAGATTCCACATAAATAGAACCGGGTTTCAATTCCGGATTCTGTCGAAGAACAAGTGTTTGCTCTTCATTTAAATAACGTTCTAAATCTGCCTTGCTCTTTAGCAGGAATTCGTAGTCATCCGGATGCAAGTACAGATAGATTTTACCTTGCACTTCTGTTTCATGAAGTGCAGCCTTTACGATATTTTTTATAACATCATTTGGCAGCTTAATTTCTTCGGCAACTACTTTTTTTGCTATTTGCAACGCCAATACCACTAATTCCTTTTCCGCCTGAAACCGTACTGCTTGCCGTAAGGAATTCAATTGTTCCATTACTGAATTTACCTGCAAAACCAAGGGCCCCGCCTCATCATAGCACTTCTGCATTCCCTTAAGACGCCCTGCCTCAAAACCTTCATTGAAGGCTTCATTTTTTATTTCATCGACTTTTTCTTCTGTAGCAGACAACAGCTTTTTCCTCTCCTCTTCTGCCTCCTGATTTTCAGCAACAGTTTTTTTGTGAATTCGTTTGGTATCAGTTGCCTGTTCTTCGATTTTTGTTAGCAACTGTGTTTTGTAAAGCTTTGCTCCATCTCTAATTGTTTCAGCAAAATTTTCTGCATTTGTCAGGAGACTGTTTTCCTGAAAAAAATCAGCTGTTCTAAAATCCTGAGACAAATGAATTTTTTCTGCATCAGTCCTTCTGTCTGCCAAATCGGTTGAACCCTCTGCATCAAATTCCTCAGAGCCTCCTTGTTCATCAATAATTAAGGGTTTGAAAGAAGCGAGACGAACTGAAATTTCTGACTCTTCAACTTCGGCTCCATCTTGACCATCTTCCTGAGTTGCAGATAAACTTTCAGAATCTTCAGGCAGAGTTTCAGCAACCGTGAAATCGGTCAAGTTAAAAGGTTTGAACTCACTATCTTCTAACATGGTTAGAACAATGTTAAATTATTTAGGATTAAGGATCTGGTATTCAGGATTTAGTGAAAAGTGGAAGAAAGTTTTTTTAACTGCACCACAAAATCTGAATACTGAATTAACTTTATCATCGTTCGCGTAGCCAGGTATGGATGAGTGCGGATGTCTTGAGCGGATCCTGCTTGGCAATTTCGAGAATTTTTTCCCTCGAAGGAATTCCAGATTCTCGCTCAGTTGGGACTTCTAACTCCTCTTCTTCAAGCTCACCAATCGTTGCCGGCATTCCCATGAGGAGATCAAGGTCTTCCGGTTTGGAACTGAGCCGCTGAACCATCGGACGGATTACAAACAAAATGAGAGACAAAATGGCCAAACCAAGAGCCACATAACGCACAATATCCAGTATAAACTTGTTCCTGACTCTAGTGGCCTCAATTTCATTAACCTTATCGTCTTCAACTGCAGCTTCAAAAGGCATGTTTCCAACAAAAACACTGTCACCGCGCTTTTCGTTGAAGCCCATTGCTGCTTTTACCAGACCAATAATAGTTTCTTTTTCTGCTTCAGTCCAAGGTGTGTTAGTACGGCCTAATGAAATTCCGCTTTCGTCCAGTATTTGCGAACGCCTGTTGTCAAGAAGCACAGAAACGCTCAGGCGTACTACTTCACCCACCGCAGATTCCAGAACTATTTCACGCCTGCTACTTTCATAATTGCGCGTTGAATTCTTCTTGTTGAATTCTGAGACAGTTGCTGCTTCCCTGCCAGTTGCTTCCGGTAGATTCGTTGTTACTCCGGCAGGCCCCACAGGAACCGATCGTGTTCCGGTTGAAGACTCATCAACAACTTGCTCACTGACGACACTCGTTTGATCAGGATCCACCAGTTCTTCCTTGATTGTTCGCCTATCAAAACGCAGGGTAGCTGAAACATTTACTCTTACACGGTCTTTACCAACAACCTCCTCAATTTGCCTGACGATTTTTGCTTCAAGCTCATTTTCAAAACGACTTTTATATGAGTAATTATCGTTCATCTTTCCACTAGCAGAAGTATCAGAAAATCCTCGACTGAGCAAGGTTCCGCTTTGATCTGTTATTTTTACATTACGTGGGGAAAGACCTTCAACAGCACTGGCAACCAAGTGAACAATAGTCTCAATTTGTTTTCTGCCTGCTCCACTGCTGGTGAGATTTAGTGCGATTGCAGCAGTTGTTTCTTCCTGATTATCTGAAAATAAAGTTTTTTGTGGAATAGCTAATGAAACTTTTGCTGATTTTACTACATTAATAGTAGAAATCAGCCGCGCCAGCTCACCTTCCTGAGCTACACGGAATTTAACACCTTGCTGGAATTCGGTTTCACCTAAACTTGGTGTAGAAAACAGATCAAGAAATCCGACTCCACTTCCCGGCGTAACCTTTTCTTTGGCCAAAGTTAAGCGGGCTTGATCTACCTTGTGCGGCTCAACCATTATGGTTCTTCCACCTGGAGCAAGCAAATAAGGAATCTGGTTTTCCTGGAGTTTTTCAACTATAGCGGCAGCATCGCCTGGTTCCATGTTAGAATAAAGCGGGGCCCAAGATGGTTGGTTTGCTACAAAAATCATACTCACCATTCCGATGAGAACTATTCCAAGGACCACCAAAATTGTGATTCGCTTAGTAAGACTTAATGAACCGAAAAAATCCTGAAACTGTAACCTGACATCTGAAAGAACGCCCGTTCGTTCTGCCATAGTATTCCTGTTTAATAGTATTCTGGTGATAGTGGGAAAATTTAATGCCTGTATTCTAAAATTGTGAATCAAATATAAAATATTTTTAAGAATTTTGAATCATGTTTCCTGCAATTAGGATTCCAAACATTGAGTAAATGCTGTTTTGTCTTTTGATAAAATAAAAAAGATTATATTAATCAGATTTCATTCGCAAAATCCTACCTTCTTCATGTAAATTTTCGTGAAGAAGGAAGGATTAAAAGGCGGTTGGTCAAAATCCGAAATCGCCAACTATGAAAAACAGCAGCAGTACTCAAGCCGGTAATCAAGCCAACCCACATGCCTGCAGGACCAACATTAAAATGGATTCCCACCAGGTAGGCTAAAGGCAAGCCTAAGCCCCAGTATGCTGCCACATTTGCAACTAACGGTATCTTTGTATCTTTAAGTCCACGCAGTGCGCCCAATGCACCTACTTGCATTCCGTCTGACAACTGAAATATCGCTGCCATATAAAGTAATTGAATTGCCAGCGTCTGGACTTGCAGATCCTCCGTATATAATCCTACGATCATTTCCGGAACTATAACAAATATAGATGCTGATACTGCCATGACAATAATACAGAGTAAAATTCCAGCATACCCTATATATCGAGCCTCGATACAATTGTCCCTGCCCTTCGCCTGGCCCACTCTTATAGTTATGGCTATTGAAAGTCCCATTGGTATCATAAATGTTAACGAAGCAACATTGATTGCTATCTGATGTCCTGCGATTGCCGAAACCCCAAAAGTTCCCATCAGCAAGGAAACCATTGCGAACATTCCAACTTCAGCTGCGAAGCTGAAACCGTTTGGTAAGCCGATTCGCAAAATTTCACGCAGATGAAACCAGACGGGGCCACTAAAATACAAAAATTTTCTGTAGCTTTTAAACAGTGAGCCTTTTAAACAAAATGCTAGCATAACACTGAACATAACCCAGTGCACCATGCTTGTTGTCCATCCTGCACCAACTGCTCCAAGGGCAGGAAAACCGAAGTGACCAAACATGAGTGTATAGTTTCCTACGATATTGATTGCCAGTCCAATTAGCGAAAAATACATATTTGGACGAGTGATCGACAAGCCTTCATTAAACATCCGTAAAACGATATATGCATAAACGGCTGGCATCCCCCAGCACAAAGCCCTTAAATAATCTCCGGCAACCTGAATCACCTTTGCTTCATATCCCATAAAATGCAAAACTGGCTCGGGATTAGCTAAAATTACAATGCTCACCAGCGCTAAAACCTGGCTTAACCAGAGGCCCTGAATTACATTTGTAACAATTTCTGCAGGTTTTACTGCCCCAAATAGCTGAGCTATAATCGAACCTAAAGCAATCAAAATACCCAACATCAGTAAAAAAACTGGATGGTAGAGTGCCGTTGCAATAGCCAGTCCCGCCAAATCTTTGGAACTGACGTGTCCGGCCATCACTGTGTCCACAAACTGCATCAAAGTCTGTAACAATTGTGCTATGATTACCGGCAGACCTAACTTTAATGTGCGTGAAGATTCATGTAAAAATCGTTTTAATTGTGAAAAAAGAATAAAATGATTCATGAAATAACGTTTGAAATGATTTTGAGTATAAAATAATTTACTTAACTGTAAGACCAGTTGTATGCTATAATGTACTACTAAACATTGTTTTTTATAAAATAAATATTAATTTTTTGTGGTTTTAGGTGTATCTGTTATTTACGATCATCCAAAACTTCAGTCTTTTTTTGCAAAAGGATTTTTAGTATGAAAAGAGAGAATATTCTGATTATCCTCAGTTTTGTGGTGTTGGCATTTTTTTTGGTAAGAATGTTCAACAGCGGGGATATTACATCCGGACCTCAACGTTCTCAGGAATTGATTTACAGCGATTTCAAAGCACTTGTTGCTGCGGGTGATGTGGTTAATGCACAGATTGTAGGAGATTCCTTAATTGAGGGATTCACTCAGGGAGGACTGGGTTACCGCACCTATATCCCGGCTGAAGACCCAAGTGTAATCGACTTCCTTCGACTTTATCAAATCCCTATCAATTATGTGCCGGAAAAAAGTCTTCCATGGTATTTGAGCATTTTAATTAATTGGGGACCGTTCATTTTAATTTTTGGGATTTGGATGGTACTGATGCGTAGAATGCAGGGTGGAGGAGCTGGAGGAGGATTGTTTTCCATTGGACGCAGTCGTGCCAAAAAGATGGAACCTGATGAAATGAAAGTGACTTTTGATGACGTTGCTGGAATCGAAGAAGCAAAAGACGATCTGAGAGAAACGGTTGAATTCCTGAAAGACCCAGCCAGATTCCGAAAACTCGGAGGAAGAATCCCAAAAGGTATGTTGATGTCCGGATCACCCGGTACAGGAAAAACCTTGCTGGCAAAGGCTGTTGCCGGTGAGGCAGAAGTCCCTTTTTTCAGTATGAGCGGTTCTGATTTTGTGGAAATGTTTGTAGGTGTTGGTGCCAGCAGGGTCCGTGATATGTTTGAGCAAGGTCGACAAAACGCGCCCTGTATAATTTTCATTGACGAAATAGATGCTGTTGGCGGGAGCCGGGGTTCGGGAATGGGCGGTGGAAATGATGAGCGAGAACAGACCCTCAACCAATTGCTGGTTGAAATGGATGGTTTCGATGGAATGGAAGGAATAATCGTAATTGCCGCAACAAACCGTCCGGATGTACTGGATCCTGCACTGCTGCGTCCGGGACGTTTTGACCGGCAAGTGACCATTCATCTACCTGATGTAAAAGGTAGAGAGGAAATTCTGAAAATCCATGCTAAAAAAGTGCAAATGGCAGATGGAGTTGATATGAGTATTATTGCTCGTGGTACTCCAGGATTTTCAGGTGCAGATTTAAAAAACCTGATTAATGAAGCCGCACTAGGAGGTGCACGCAACAACAAGACAGAGTTGAATTTGGCGGATTTTGAGTGGGCACGTGACAAGGTTATGATGGGTACGGAACGTCGATCGATGGTCATGTCAGAAAAAGAGAAGCGCAACACTGCCTACCATGAGGCTGGACATGCACTCGTTTCGGCCCTCCTCCCGAAATCTGATCCAATACACAAAGTAACAATTGTGCCTCGCGGAAGAGCCCTGGGAATGACTGCATATTTACCGGAAAAGGATAATCACTCATATGATCTTGAATTTCTGAGCAACCGCATAACCATTGCGATGGGTGGACGTGCAGCAGAGGAAATTATTTTTGATGAAGTTACTACCGGAGCAAGCAATGACATCCAGCAGGCAACGGATACAATTAGAAATATGATTTGCCGCTGGGGTATGAATAAATCATTTGGCCCGATTGTTTTTGGGAGTGACAACCAACAATACGTCCTTGGTCGCAATATCGGCAAAGGTCGTGAGTACAGTGAAAAGACGGCTTCAGAGATCGACAAGGAAATGCGCAAAACTATTAAATATCACGATGAAAAAGCCAAGAAACTTCTCAGGGATAATATCGATGTTTTACACAAAATAGTTGAAGTTTTGATGAAAGAGGAGACAGTCGAGGGTTCGTATATCATGGATCTTTTGGGACAAAATAAGTCTAAAGTTGAGCCAGTCGGGGGCTGATGGCAATACCGGGATTTGGTCACCCTCCGGCATATTATTTTATGTGGATTTTGCCCCGCAATCTTTTTAGCAGACTTTGCGGGATTGTGGCGGATGCTCGAATTCCACGTCCTTTGTTAACTTCATTAATCAAATTGTTTTCATGGAAATTTGGAGTTGACCTGACTGAGGCAGCACAGCCGATTTCAGAGTTCCGTACCTTTAATGAATTTTTTACCCGGCACCTGCTTCCGGACGCAAGGACAGTTGATCCGGATCCGGATGTCATAGTAAGTCCGGTAGATGGATTTATTGGTGAATTCGGGACTATTAAAAAAGGTCGACTGATTCAAGCAAAAGGACTCGACTATCGATTAGCAGACTTATTGGAAGATCCGGAGCGAACCGAACAATATGATGGTGGAGTATTCATAACCATTTATTTAGCCCCGCACAATTACCACCGCGTTCACAGCATGGTGGAAGGTGAGGTAAAGGAATTCTTTTACATTACTGGTGATTTGTGGACAGTTAGCCCAATGGGAGTACACCACGTCCCCGGACTTTTTGCCAGGAACGAACGATTAACCACCTTTTTAGCAACTGACAAGGGTGAATGTGCGCTTGTAAAAGTTGGTGCGACTGTGGTAGGACGCATTCGAGTTTGTTACCATGATCTTGTTTCAAACAGGTCTGGTGCAAAAAATCAACAGATAGTTCTGAAGACCCCTTTTCAAGTCAATCGAGGCGAAGAGCTTGGTTTGTTTGAATTGGGATCTACGGTAATTTGCCTGTTTCCTAAAGGTCAGATAGAACTGGGGGAGTTAGAGGCAGAACAAAAGCTTTATTTAGGTCAGGCTGTCGGCCGTTTCTGTCCGGACTCAAAGGACTGAATATTAAACTTGATTCAAGAAAATAAAATTCTTAATAATTTTCACAATAAAATATAATAATCAGGATTGGAAATATGAATGATTTATCTGGGAAAAGAGGTGTAATTCTTGGAGTCGGTAATCAACGCAGTATTGCATGGTCTGTTGCCGAACAGTGTCATAAAAAAGGTGCAGAGCTGGCACTGACTTTTCTTAGTGATCCTAAAGGACGTTTTGAAGCAAATGTCAAAGAGCTTGGAGAAAAAGTAAATGCTACCCTGATTCAGGAATGTGATGTTGCAGATGATAATTCGATTCAGTTGTTAATCAGAGCATTAAACAATCATTGGGGCGAAATTGATTTTTTGATTCACAGTTTAGCTTTTGCAGATCAAAAAGACCTTCAAGTCGAATTTTCAAGTACCAGCCGTAATGGTTTTGCTAAAGCACATGAAATCAGTGCATTTTCTTTGCTACCACTCGCAGAGGGAATAATCCCCATGATGAAAAAACGTGGTGGGGGCAGTATAATCAGCATGAGTTTTATTGGTTCCATGCTGGCAGTTCCGCATTATCATGTGATGGGACCGGCAAAAGCTTCTTTGGAAGCATCATCCCGATATCTGGCAAAGGAAGCAGGTCCGGACAATATTCGTGTGAATGTGATATCTCCCGGGGCAATAAGGACTTTGTCTTCTGCCGGAATCAAAGATTTTCCTGAATTGATGCGTGTTGCCGGTGAGCATTCGGCAATGAAACGCACTGTTACACAAAGTGAAGTAGCTCAAACAGCTGTATTTTTAGCAAGTGAGGCCTCATCGGGGATTACAGGACAAGTGATCTACGTAGATTGTGGTTATTCGATTATGGCCAATTGATAAATACTGAAGAATATTTTTAATAAGCAAACCCTAAGAAAAGTGAGGATGATATGAGCAAAGCCATGAATGATTTCCGCTTGAAACTTGGTGGACGGGAATATGTGCCCATAATCGTTGGTGGAATGGGAGTTGATATCTCTACTGCAGAACTTGCTCTGGAAGCAGCACGTTTGGGAGGAATTGGGCACATCTCCGATGCAATGGTTCCCACAGTTTCAGACCGGCGTTTTAATACAAAATTTGTGCAGGAGAAACAAAAAAAATACAAATATAATATTGGTAATACGGATAAATCTGCTGTAAAGTTTGACTTGGAAAGACTGGCCGAAGCCCAACGTCTTTTTGTGAGCCGTACAATGGAATCAAAAAAAGGAGACGGAGCGATTTTTATCAACTGCATGGAAAAGCTCACGATGAACAGTCCTCGTGACACTCTGCAGGCTCGATTGCTTGCAGCAATGGATTCAGGTATTGAGGGTATAACCTTGAGTGCAGGACTTCATTTAGGCTCAATGGAGCTTATGAAGGACCACCCCCGTTTTCATGACGTTTTGATTGGCATCATTGTGTCTTCAGCAAGAGCTTTACGTCCTTTTCTCAAGAGAGCAGCAAAATACAAGCGTCTTCCGGATTATATAACGGTTGAAGGACCGTTGGCCGGAGGACATCTAGGTTTTGGTGCAGATGATTGGCAGGAGTATGATCTTAAAACAATTGTCAATGATGTTTTAGTATTTTTAAAAGAAAACGAATTAAATATACCTGTTGTTCCTGCCGGCGGCATTTTTAACGGAACTGATGCAGTGGAATTTTTAGAATCCGGATCTTCTGCTGTTCAGGTGGCCACCCGCTTTACGGTTACTCATGAATGCGGATTACCGGAAAAAACAAAACATCATTACCTGGAAGCAGTTGAGGATGATATTGTTGTTAACACTATTTCTCCAACCGGTTACCCTATGCGGATGCTTCGACAGTCTCCTGGTATCGGCTCAGGAATCAGGCCAAATTGTGAAGCTTTCGGTTATATTCTGGACAGCAAAGGGCACTGTCAATACGTGGATGCCTACAACCGAGAACTGGAGAAAAATCCGGAAAATATTTCTGTGCAGGACAAAACATGCCTCTGCACACAATTTCGTAAATTTAAAATCTGGACATGTGGCCACTATGTTTACCGCCTGAAAGATACAACTCATAAACTTGAGGATGGCAAGTATCAGCTTCTAAGTGCAGAAGAAGTTTTTCAAGATTATCAATTCAGCAAAGATCATACAATTAATCTTCCTGACCGGAAAATTTCTGCCGGCTCCAACATTTCATTGGCCGCCGCATAATTTAATTACTGTTTATTTTTCAAGTATCCTGATTACATTTTGCCCGCATTTTTAATGTGGTAGAAACAGATAATTTATGTTTTATATTGACAAATATCAAATGGCATTACATAATTAACCGTTTAACTCATGCTGGCATAGCTCAACTGGTAGAGCAGCTGATTTGTAATCAGCAGGTTGTAGGTTCAAGTCCTATTGCCAGCTCCAGCATGGGGAGATACCCAAGCGGTCAACGGGATCAGACTGTAAATCTGACGGCTACGCCTTCGAAGGTTCGAATCCTTCTCTCCCCACCACAGCTT
>Ga0208335_1000755_pt1 | contig 10520 bp, 10 predicted proteins | sample DeeseametaMP0759_FD_184202 | JGI IMG/M metagenome (GOLD analysis project Ga0208335, IMG submission 184202) | Marine microbial communities from the Deep Atlantic Ocean - MP0759 (SPAdes) | ecosystem: Environmental > Aquatic > Marine > Oceanic | place: West of Cape Town, South Africa, South...
GGGGGAGGAGTACGGCATCCATCCGGGTGGTCCGACGTTGAACGAGCGGATCGAGTCGGACCTGTTCTCCTACCGGGCCGACTGCGGGGCGACGGCCACGCCGCTGGAGGTGGGTCTGGACCGCTACCTGTCGTTGGACCGCGATGACGACTTCATCGGCAAGGAGGCCCTGTTGGCCGAACGCTCGCGTGGGCCAGCGAGGCGCCTGGTGAAGGCCCTGCTGTCTGGCGAGCGCCTGACGGCGACCAGCGAGCATCCCTGGCCGGCGCTGTCGTCGGACGGATCACCGTGTGGCGAGGTCCGGGTCGCCGTCTGGTCCCCGAAGTACGAATCCAACCTCTGCCTGGCCCTGGTCTCGTCCAAGGTCGCCGGCGGCCCGTTCACTATGGTGCTGCCGTCAGGCGAGGTTCTGGCGGCCACCCACCTCGCCTACTTCGCGGAGTAGCGAACTTCTCCAAGGGCTGAAAGACTTGAGATCAATGGCTACCCACCAGAGCGTTGGTGAGATCAAGGAGCGTGGCTACACCGTCCTTGAGGGGGCCCTCGACGCTGACACGCTCGCTCGCTTCCGGGCTGAGCTCCAGCCGTTCCTGGATGACGGGCCGTTCGGGCGCAACGACTTCGAGGGCCACCGGTCCAAGCGGGTCTACGCCATGCTCGCCAAGACCCCGACCGTGGCCGCCTTGGTCGAGCACCCGGACGTGCTGGCCATCGCCGACGAGTTCCTCAGGCCCAACTACCTGCTCACGTCGTGCCTGGCCATCGACCTGCACCCGGGCGAGACCCGCCAGTCGTTCCACTTCGATGATGGCGGCATCAATCAGCCCAGGCCCCGAAAGCCCGCCGGCATCTCCACCATTTGGGCGATCGACGACTTCAACGACGACAACGGCGCCACCGAGGTCATCCCCGGCAGCCACCTGTGGGGCGACGAGACGCCCGACCCGGACAGCGCCGAGTTCGTCAAGGTCACCATGCCGGCCGGATCGGTCGTCGTGTTCGCAGGCACCCTCTGGCACCGTGGCGGTCCCAACGACAGCGACGCCAACCGTCTCGGGATCACCCCTCAGTACTGCGAGCCGTGGGCCCGCCAGCTCGAGAACATGATCCTGGCCGTCGGCCCGAAGGCCAGGGACTACTCCGACCGAATCAAGTCCATGCTCGGCTACAGCATCACCCCGCCGTTCATGGGCTACGTCGACGGCCGTCACCCCATGAAGTGCCTCGACGATGACTTCGACCCGGCATCCACCGGCGACGGTGCCCGCTCAGAGGTCTTCTGGGATGACGAGTACCGGTTCCGGGCCGTAGACGCCACGGAAGGCGTCTGACCCCAGCGTCCGTCGGGCCGGTCTGTCGGCCCGGTCAGTGGGAGTGCTGCAGTACCGCCCGGACGGCATCCTCGCCGCCCTCGCGGTGCAGGATCGCCATTGCCCTGTCCACCTCGTCCAGGCCCACGACGGTGCCCAGTAGGGGACCGGTCGGGAAGCCACCCTCGTTCAGGATCCGGGCCGCCTCGTCAACCGAGGCCGCATCACCCCCTGCGCCGCCCAGCACCGTCAGTCCCTTCATCACGACCTTGTCAGACACGACCGATACGGCCTGGCGGTCCTTCAGGCCGGCCCACACCACCGTGCCGCGATGGTGCACCAGGTCGAAGCACAGTCCCGGCGTCATCGTGGCGCTCGCCAGGTCCACGGCCAGGCTGGCTCCGAATCCGCCGGTCAGGTCCATGACCGCCTCCACCGGGTCGTCCACCGTCACGTCGATGGCGTGGTCTGCACCCACCTCGAGGGCCACCGCTAGGCGTGAAGCGTCCTCGGCGGTGCCCGTCACGATGACCTGTGCGGCACCCAGGCTCTTGGCATACGCGGCGCACGTCAGGCCCATGTGACCGGGGCCCTGGATGACGATGGTCTGCCCGGCCTGGAACTGGGCCCGACCCAGCCACGCCACCATGTTGGACAGCGGTTCGAACAGGGTCAGCTCGGCGGCCGATAGGTCATCGGTCAGCCGGGCCAGATGCGTGCCGGGTAGCACCGCCATGTACTCGCCGTAGCCGCCCCACAGCCCGGCCCCCTCGTCCAGGCCGAACGAGTAGCCGTAGCAGCGCACCCCGAACGGGTTGCCGTCGCTCGGCGGCCCGTACCAGACAATGTCGACGGCCACCCGGTCGCCGACCTCGACGCCCAGCTCGGCGTCGTCCGCGAGGGCATGGACCCGTCCCACGATCTCGTGGCCCGGCACCACCGGGCAGACCTCGCCGGGGACGTGTTTGTGCCCGGCCAGCTGCGCCACGTCGCTGTGGCAGAGCCCGACGGCCTCCACGGCCAGCACCGCACCGCCCGGGGGCGGCGTCGGCACCATGAAGTCGTCCCGCAACGCCCACGTGCCGTCACCGTGGAACACCACTGCCCTGCACGTGTCCGACATGTCTCTCCTCTGCTGTGTCCGATCAGGCCCGACCGGCGCCTACAGGCGCTGGATCAGGGTGCCGGTTCCCAGCCCACCGCCGCAGCACATGGTCACCACGGCGTACTCGCCGCCGGTGCGCTGCAGCTCGTGCACGGCCTTGGTCGTCAGGATGGCCCCCGTGCCGCCCAGCGGGTGGCCCAGGGCGATGGCGCCACCGTTCGGGTTGACGGTCTCCATGTCGGGGGAGAGTTCCTTCTCCCACGCCAGCACCACCGAGGCGAAGGCCTCGTTGATCTCGACCACGTCGATGTCGGCCATCGTCAGGTTGTTGTCGGCCAGCAGCTTCTGCGTGGCACCGATCGGGCCGGTCAACATGAGCTCCGGGTCCGAACCCACCAGGCAGGTGTCGACGATTCGGGCGATGGGCTTCACGCCCAGCTCGGCGGCCTTCTCAGCGGTCATGAGCAGGATGGCGCCCGCGCCGTCCGAAATCTGCGAAGACGTCCCGGCGGTGTGCACGCCGTTCTCCCGGCCCGACGGCTTCAGGTTGGCGAGTGACTCCATCGTCGTGTCGCGCATGCCTTCGTCGCGGGTGATGGTGTTCGTCTCACCGGTCGGCTTGCCGTCCTCGTCCAGTACGGGGGCCTCCACGGGCACGATCTGGGTGGCGTAGCGGTCCTCGTCCCACGCCCGGGCGGCCCTCGCCTGTGACTGCACGCCGAAGGCGTCCGTGTCGGCCCGCGTGATGCCCCACTGCTCGGCGATGCGCTCCGAGCCCTCGAACTGTGACGTGAACTCGAAGTGCTCGTAGTAGTTGCGGTTCACCGGGGTGCCCGAATCCGGGTCCTTGGGGCGCGTCGCCCCGAAGGCGACCCGACTCATCAGCTCCACGCCGCAGCCCACGGCCGCATCCACCACGCCGCTGGCCACGAGGGCGTACGCCAGGTTGGTGGCCTGCTGCGACGACCCGCACTGGGCGTCGACCGTCGTCGCCGGCACCTCCAGCGGCAGGCCCGCTGTCAGCCACGCCGTACGGGTCACGTTCATCGACTGCATACCGACCTGGCCGACGCAGCCGCCCACGACCTGGCCTACCTCCAGGGGGTCGATCCCGGTCCGGTCGAACAGCGCCTTCTGGACGGTGCCCAGCACGTCCACGCTGTGGCAGGTCGACATGCCCCCGTTGCGGCGCCCCACAGGCGTCCTCACGGCATCGACGATCACGACATCTCTCATGGTGTGCTCCTGGTTCTCGAATTCCTGGTTGGTTCGGCGGCCCCGCTGGTCGCCGGTGTCGGTTCTGATGTGTTGGTTCGGACGGGTCGGCTCGGTCGGTTCGGACAGATGGGCCGGCCTGCTCAGATCGGAAGGTCGCCGGTGGCCCGGGAGGTCGACCCGGTGTCGGTCCACGCCTTGATGGATCGCTGGGCTATGCGCATCTGGTGCACCTCGTCGGCCCCGTCGGCGAATCGTGCCCAGCGGGCCTGCAGGAACATGTGTGCCAGAGGCGTGTCGGTCGAGTATCCGAGCGCCCCGTGTACCTGGATGGCCCGGTCGATGATCCGGTTCAGGCTGTTGGCCACGAAGTGCTTCGCCATCGAAACCTCGGACTTGAAGTCATCGCCGTTGTCGATCTTGTAGGCGGCGTGCAGCACCATCAGCTTCGACTGGTAGAGCTCCATCGTGGAGTCGGCGATCATCCACTGGATGCCCTGCTTCTCGGCCAGCAGCGAACCGTGGCTGAACCGGTTCAGGGAACGCTCCACCATCATGTCCAGCGCCGTCTCGGCCTGGGCGATCCAGCGCATGCAGTGGGCCAGGCGGGCCGGCCCCAGCCGGTACTGGCCCAGCAGGTGCCCCTGGCCCCGGCCGCCCAGCATCTGGTCGTCGTGCAGCCGCAGGTCCTCTATGAGGATCTCCGAGTGTCCGGTCGAGCCGTGCATCGTCTCGATCTGGCGCACCTCGATCCACCCGTCCGACGGGATGTCCACCAGGAACGCCGTGTTGGCGGCCTGGGGGATCTCCGGGTTCTCCTCGGTACGGCATATCAGGATGGCGAACTTCGCCCGGTGGGCATTGCTGATGAACCACTTGTGGCCGTTGATGACCCACTCGTCGCCGTCGGGATACGCCGACGTCTGGATGAGCGTCGGGTCCGACCCGGCAACCTCCGGTTCGGTCATCGCAAAGCACGACCACGTGGTGCCCTCGCACAGCGGCCGCAGGTACTTCTCCTTCTGGGCGTCGGTGGCCCAGTGGAGCAGCGTGTGCATGTTGCCCTCGTCGGGTGCCTGGCAGTTCAGGACCCACGGGCCGTAGTAGGAGCGTGCCGCCTCGGCCTGCACCATGGCCAGCTCGACGTGGCCCAGACCCATGCCGCCCCACTCCTCGGGCATGTGGGGTAGCCACAGACCCTCGGCGCGGGCCTGCTTGCGCATGCCGATGAGCGCCTTGAGGCGGTCCTCGCCGGTGAGGGCCTCGTTGTCGCCCTTGCCGTCGATGATCTCCCCGCCGGGACGGATCACGTCGTTGACGAACGTCCTCACCCGGGCCCGGATGGCCTCGAGTTCCGGTGTGAGGCTGAAGTCGATCGCCACGGCGTTGCTCCTGTTCCCTAGCGGGACCTAGATGGTCTTCCCGGGTCGACCCGGGCCTTCGGTCGGGTGGCCGCCCATGTCGGAGTTGAGCGCCGCCTCGGCCATCAGGCCGGCGATCACATCGGTCATGTCCGCCGGATCGTCGGTCTGCATGGCGGTCGGTCCGAGCTTCCACTGCTCGGCGATGCCGACGCGCTGACCCACGATGTCGAAGATCCGACCCGTCACGTTCTGGGCTGCTGCGCTGCACAGCCAGGTGGTGGTCACGGCGATCCAACGGGGACCCATCTTCTCCTGGGTCTCCTCGTCCATCCCGGCGAAGCCAGGCAGGTCCTTGGTCATGCGGGTGTAGGCGCCCGGAGCCAGGCAGTTGACGGTCACGCCGTACTTGGTCAGCTCCATGGCGGTGATGATCGTGAACGCCGCGATGCCGGCCTTGGCAGCCCCGTAGTTGGACTGCCCGATGTTGCCGTAGATGCCCGACGGCGACGCCGTGTTGACGATCCGGCCGAAGGCCTCGCCGCCCGCCTTGACCTTCTCGCGCCAGTACTTGGCGGCATGGTGGCTGGGGGCGAAGGTGCCCTTCAGGTGGACGTTGATCACCGCGTCCCAGTCGCCCTCGGTCATCGAGAACATCATGCGGTCCCGCAGGATGCCGGCGTTGTTGATGAGGATGTCGCAGCTGCCGAACGTGTCGATGGCCTGCTGGACCATCTCGCCGGCGGCGTCGAAGTCGGCGACGTTGGCGCCGTTCACGACCGCCTCGCCGCCCATGGCGAGGATCTCGTCGACGACCGACTGGGCCGGGGTGGTGTCGGCGCCCTCACCGGTGGCATCGCCACCCAGGTCGTTGACGACCACCTTGGCGCCGTTCTCGGCCAGCATCAGGGCGTGTTCCCTGCCGATGCCACGACCGGCACCGGTCACGATGGCCACGCGGCCTGCACAGATGTTGCCCATTTGATGTTCTCCTGGATGTGGATGAGAGGGGGTCGGGGCCCGCTCCGTGGCTGACCCCGAGGACACCGACGAGCCTGCCACCATGGCGCCTCCGTTGCCCATGCGGGACCGGGGACGAGTGTCACACACCTCGTTCATGATCGGCCCATGGATGAGGTAGCGGCCCCCCGACAACCCACCCACCTTCACCGACCCCACCGGCAGGCACCACGAAACCGGCTTCGACTCCGGAACCGGCCGTCGCCAGCCTCTTCACCGGACACACGTAGTGTCACCCGGGTGCGCCCAGCCGACGAGACTCCCTACACGACCGGCCTCCACGAGGTGGCCGACGGTGTGTTCGCCTGGTTGCAGCCCGACGGCGGTTGGGGCTGGTCCAATGCCGGCCTGCTCGCCACTGACGGCGGTTCCCTGCTCGTCGACACGCTCTTCGACCTGGAGTTGACCCGGACCATGCTCGACGCCATGGCGCCGATCACCGACACCCGGCCCATCGGCACGCTCGTCAACACGCACGCCAACGGTGACCACTGCTACGGCAACAGCCTGGTCACCGACGCCGAGATCGTGACCACCGAGGCCGCAGCCCGCGAGATGGGTGCCGTGCCACCGTCGGCCCTCGTGGCCCTGCTGCAGGCGGACATGGGTGAGGTCGCCAACGACTACGTGCAGCAGGCCTTCGGCAGTTTCACCTTCGAGGGGATCACCGTCCCGGAACCGACACGGACATTCACCGGTCGACTCGAGATCGAGATCGGGGGCATCCAGGTCCATCTGGAGCAGGTGGGCCCGGCGCACACCGCCGGTGACCTGCTGGTGCACCTGCCCGACGCCTCCACCGTCTTCACGGGCGACATCCTTTTCGTAATGGGCACCCCGATCATCTGGGACGGTCCGGTCGCCAACTGGGTCGCCGCCTGCGACCGGATCATCGACCTGGACTGCGACGTGATCATCCCTGGCCACGGCCCGCTCACCGACGCCGACGGCGTCCAGGCGGTCCGCGGCTACCTGACCTGGCTGGAGGCCGCCTGCCGGGCCCGCCACGCCACCGGCATGAGCGCTGCCGACACCGTCGCCGACCTGGCCGCCTCGGACGATTTCGCGCAGTACCGGCAGTGGGGCGAGTGGGAACGCCTCGCCGTCAACGTGCGGGCCATCTACCGTGAGATCGACGGCGGCGACGGGACCATCCCCGACCTGTTCGCCGCCATGGCGGCCCTCGCCCACGGAACCTGACCAGCCGGCAGAGGTCGTCGTGGGCGTTTTGTTGCTGGCACGAGTAGGAGACTCCGCCAGAGAGAACCCAACCAGGGAGAATCCCGTCAGGGAGCACCCCCCCAGAGAGAAGAGAACCTGACCATGGCGGCATGTGCGTTCATCGGCCTCGGAGTGATGGGATTTCCGATGGCCGGACACCTCCAGGCCGCCGGGCACCAGACCACCGTCTACAACCGCACGACCTCCAGGGCCGAGGCCTGGGTGGAGGCCCACGGAGGCTCCTCGGTGCCGACGCCCCGTGAGGCCGCTACCGGTGCCGACGCCGTGATGGTCTGCGTCGGCAACGACGACGACCTGCGATTCGTTGTCTTCGGAGAAGACGGTGCCCTGGCCGGCATGGCCGAGGGCTCGACGCTGGTCGACCACACCACCGCCTCAGCCGAGGTCGCCAGGGAGATCGCCGCCGTCGCGTCGGAGATCGGCGTCGGCTTCGTGGATGCACCGGTCTCCGGCGGCCAGGCCGGGGCCCAGAACGGACAACTCTCGATCATGTGTGGCGGTGACCCGGACGTGTTCGCAACCGTCGAGCCCCTGATCGACTCCTATGCGAAGGCCATCGTGCTGGTCGGCGACGTGGGCAGCGGCCAGCTCACCAAGATGGTCAACCAGGTCTGCATCGGCGGCCTCATACAGGGCCTTGCCGAGGCCCTGGACTTCTCCCGCAGGGCCGGCCTGGACACCGACAAGGTGCTCGCCGCCATCAGCCAGGGCGCCTCGGGTTCATGGCAGATGGAGAACCGGGCCCGCACCATGCTGGACCGCCACTTCGACCACGGCTTCGCCCTGGACTGGATGCGCAAGGACTTCGGCATCGTGTTCGACGAGGCGGAGCGCATCGGCGCCACCCTGCCGGTCACCGCCATGGTCGACCAGTTCTACGCACGCCTCCAGCGGGAGGGCCACGGCCGCTGGGACACCAGCTCGCTCATCGAACTCCTCCGCGACGACTGAGGCATGCTGCCCTGCTGATTAGGGCCCGGTCCTCAGGCCGTCGGCTCGGTGCCTGCGACCGTGGTGCGGTGGAGCTCCCGGCGCTGGCCGGGGTAGTCGTTCAACGCCAGGTGCTGGGTCGAACGGTTGTCCCACAGCACGACGTCGCCATTCGACCAACGATGTCGGCACGTGAACCGGATGTGGGTCGTGAAGTCGTGCAGCCATCGCAGCAGGCGCTTCTCCTCTGCGGCCCCCGATTCCGTGCCATCCCCAACTCCCGGTCCCCTCAGGCCACGCACGTACGTCCCGTTGAAGTACAGGCTGCGCCTGCCGGTCTCAGGGTGGGTGCACAGCAGCGGGTGCTCCCGGGTCTCCTCGGCGGATTCCGACGTCCGGATGTCCATGCCCGACAGGCCAGCATGCAGTTTCTGCTGGGCGGGCGAGTAGGAGGCACTGGCCGAGTGCACGCACGTGATCTCCTCCAGGCGCTCCCGGTCAGCCGATTCCAGCGCCTCATGGGCGGCGGTCATCGACGCCCACACCGTGTCGCCGCCCACCGCGGGCACGTCCAGGGCGTGCAGGATGGTGAATGCCGGCGGGGCGTCCAGGAACGAGAAGTCGCTGTGCCACACCCCGCCGAAGTTGAATGCCTCGGGCTCGGAGGCCTCCTTGACGACCTTGATCACCTCGGGATGCTCCGGCACCGGCTGCACGAACGGAACCGGCGAGAACCCACCCAACAGGTGGCTGAACCCGGCCTGCTCGCCCGGAGAGAGGGTCTGGCCGGGCACGATGACCACCTCGTGGGCCACCAGGGCACTCCGCAGGTCCGCAACCTCCGCCGGGTCCATGTCCGGCCCCAGGTCCAGCCCGTCGATCCGGGCGCCCAGCACTCCCGTCAACTGTGAAACCGTGATTCCCACGGTCCGGACCCTACGACGGCGCCCCACCGGGGGTTGTGCCGGCCCGGTGGCAGGCCCGGGCTGTTCGACTGTCACGTCCACTTCATGGTCGACGGTGATTTCTCCACCAAGACGCACCTGGAGTCACCGTTCCCACCCGCTTTCTTCCAGGCGGCGGAGCGGATGGCGCGCACCCTCGCCGTGGGGGTACCGGAGGCGGTCGAACGCGGCGTTGACCTGGCAGACGACGTCGTCATCAAGACGAGGGATGTCTCCCAGATCCATCGCGACCCGGTCTTGCGGGCGATCAACGCTAGCTGGGGCGCCTGAATTCAATAGTCCTATCTACCCGCGCCACCTCGACCGTGTACTGGGCGTACCACCGACTACGGCCTTCGTCCTGGGCGTTCTCATGTTCCAGGTCGGCTCGCCAGGCGGTGATGTCCTCTTCGGTCCGCCAGTAGCACACGGTGATTCCGAGACCGTCGTCTCCCCGGGCCGACTGCATCCCTAAGAAGCCCTCACGGGCGCTAACCAGTTCGGCCATGCGGTCAGCCATCTCGTCGTATCCGTCAAGATCGCTTGTCATACGAGTAGTGAAGATCGTGGCGTAATACGGAGCCTCGCCTACCAAGCCGAATTCGGTCGCCCCATGTTCGTTGTTCATGACGAAACCATATTTCGACAATGCCCCAGAAGCGCATCTACACCTAGGGCTCCGAAGTCGATCCACCCCAAAACGGTGGAGAGAGGCGCTCCGCCTACCCCTGAGCGGTTGGATAACTCCCAAATCGGGGGCTGAAACACCGTTCGCTGGGGCGCAGTCACGCCTCTCACCAGTAACTCTACCTACCCCAGACGCAAATCGACCCTCAAAGTTAGGGCGCCTGCGCGTACCTAGCACTTAAGGGCTCCGGTGTTGCTCCGCACGCACATAACGGTGGCCATCGAGCTGGATACCTGGCCTTTTCCTCAACACAGGCAGGTGTTCTGCTTTGGTACCTCCTCCTAGGGCACTCGCACCCAAATCCATACAATCCGTCTGTGTTGTCCCCAAGAGGATCTCTCCGGGGCGGGGGCACAGCAAGCTTCAGGGGGAGCACCACCTGAGGCCAGACATTGGGGATGCCGTTGCAAGACAACAGGATCGCTTTCGTGGAGGGTGGAAGCCAGTATTCGGGCCAAGGTCCCACTTGACGATGTTCACGTCCGTGTTGCACTCTGAGAGGGCGAGTCAACCCTGATTCGCCATGGCGGAACGGCGACTCATCGTGTCCAAGCTCAGAAAGTTTCTTTTCCCGATCGTGACCCTCCTCGCGATGAGTCTCGTCGCTGCAGCCTGTGGCTCCGACGATGGGGGAACGGCTGCTCCGGCAGCTACGACGGCCGCTCCGGCGGCTACGACGGCCGCTCCGGCGGCTACGACGGCCGC
>Ga0208335_1000758_pt1 | contig 10497 bp, 14 predicted proteins | sample DeeseametaMP0759_FD_184202 | JGI IMG/M metagenome (GOLD analysis project Ga0208335, IMG submission 184202) | Marine microbial communities from the Deep Atlantic Ocean - MP0759 (SPAdes) | ecosystem: Environmental > Aquatic > Marine > Oceanic | place: West of Cape Town, South Africa, South...
TGGCGTCGGAGAGATCGCGCTTCATGTCGCGAATTCGGCCCCGAATGCCCTCAGGCTGACCAAGTCGCTGATCCGCCATCGCGGTGTGGAAATCGCAGCGCAGATGGAGCGCGAGGGCAAGCTGTTTTCCGACCAGCTCGGCTCGCCCGATTTCGCCGAGAGCGTCGCCGCGATGATGCAGAAGCGCGCGCCGGTCTATCCCTGACCGCGACGGCATTGGCGCGGCGCAGCGATTCGATGGAATAATCGTCCATTTCCTCGCGGGTCAGCTGGTATTCGTTGGCGGTTTCCTGCGCGAAGGTGCCCATCGCGCGGCCTTCCTCGTAGGCGTCCTCCAGCCCGTCGAGGAACATGTGGTCATAGGCGGTGTCATGGCCGAGCCGCGCACCGCTGCGGTGCTTCTTGAGCAGATAGGGCGCGTTGGTCATGCTCTCCATGCCGCCCGCAACCACGTAGTCCACGGTGCCGCTGGCGAGCGCTTCGGAACCCATGATGACCGTCTGCATGCCGGAACCGCACACCTTGTTCACGGTCGTCGCCTGCACCGACTTGGGAAGGCCTGCCTTGATCGACGCCTGACGGGCAGGGGCCTGGCCGAGCCCGGCGGGCAGGACGCAGCCCATGTAGGTCCGGTCGAACTTGTCCACCGGCACGCCCGAGCGGTCCACCGCCGCCTTCACCGCCGTCGCGCCGAGGTCGGTCGCAGTGGCATCGGCCAGTGCGCCCTGCATGCTGCCCATCGGGGTGCGCGCGTAGGAGAGGATGACGATCGGATCTGCTTCGGAAAACTGGGGCATTGGTAAGTACGTGCCTTTCTGTTGTCGCAACGCTTTGGCTCAATTCGCGTTCGATGTAATAGCACTGCCAAGAAACACAATCGGAGAGCCGAGACATGAGCGAGACCGCACCCCAGACCCTTGAGCGCATTCTTGAAACGCAGCGCCGGGCCTTCACCGCGGCGCGGCCCGAGCCGCTCTCCATCCGGCGCGACCGGATCAAGCGGGCGATGTCGATCCTCTCGCAGCACGGCGAATCGCTGGCCGAGGCGATGAATGCGGACTTCGGCAGTCGCAGCTTCGAAGGTTCGATGATGACCGATATCGTCAGCACGATCGGCTTCGGCAAATACTGCCTCAAGAACATGGACCACTGGGCAGCGCCCGATAAGCGCTCGGTCCGCTTTCCTCTCGGCCTGATGGGGGCGAAGGCGGAGGTTCGCTACGACCCCAAGGGCGTTATCGGGATCATGAGCCCGTGGAACTTTCCCGTGAACCTGAGCTTCGGGCCGCTGATGCAGGTGCTCGCCGCGGGCAACCGCGCGATGATCAAGCCGAGCGAATTCACGCCCGCGACCAGCGACCGGATGCGCGAACTGGTCGCCGATGCTTTCGACGAGGACGAGGTGAGTGTCATCACCGGCGGGCCCGACGTGGCACAGGCGTTCTCCTCTCTGCCGTTCGACCATCTGGTGTTCACCGGATCGACCGCGACGGGTCGCAAGGTGATGGAAGCGGCGGCGAAGAACCTCGTCCCCGTCACGCTGGAACTGGGTGGGAAGAGCCCGACGATCATCGGCAAGGGTGCCGACCTGACCCGCGCGGGCGAACGGATTGCGCTGGGCAAGATGCTCAACGCCGGCCAAATCTGCCTCGCACCCGATTACCTGCTGGTGCCCGAGGATCAGGAGGAAGGCGTGGTCGCGGCGGTCCAGCTGGGCGTGCACCAGATGTATCCCACGCTGCTCGACAACGAGGATTACACCGCGATCATCTCGGACAAGCATTTCGAGCGGCTCAAGGGCATCGTCGAGGATGCCAAGGCCAAGGGGGCCGAGGCGATCGAGGTGAACCCTGCGAACGAGAGCTTCTCCAGCGCCAACACCCGCAAGATGCCGCTGACGATCCTGCGCAACGTCACAGATGACATGAAGGCGATGCAGGAGGAAATCTTCGGACCCGTCCTGCCGGTGAAGACCTACAAGGCGATCGACGAGGCGGTCGATTACATCAATGATCACGACCGTCCGCTGGGGCTCTACTACTTCGGCAGCAATGCGAAGGAGCAGGAGCACGTGCTCGACCGCACGATTTCGGGCGGGGTCACGGTCAACGACGTGATTTTCCACATTTCGGTCGAAGATATGCCGTTCGGCGGGGTCGGCCCTTCCGGCATCGGTTCCTATCACGGGCCGGAAGGCTTCCGCGAATTCAGCCACGCGCGCAGCACCTATCAGCAGCCCAAGATCGACATTGCCAAGCTTGCCGGGCTCAAGCCGCCCTATGGCGATGCGGCGAAGAAGGCGATCGCGCGCGAGATGAAATAGGCGGCGGGCAGGCGTGCTGCCTGTCTGTTGCGGAAAAACCAACGTGAGTTGCGTCGCGGGCTCCCTTGCGCCCGCGCGGCGTGCGGCCTAGAGGCGGCACCGACAAGCGGACTGATGGAAACTGCGCGTGATCGATCTCGGACAATACCTGCCTATCCTCCTGTTTCTCGGGGTGGCCCTGGCCATTTCCTGCGTCTTCGTGTTCCTGCCGATGGGCGTCTCGCGCCTCACCGGCACGCACAACCCGACCGCCGAGAAGCTGAGCGAGTACGAATGCGGCTTCCCCGCCTTCGAGGAGCCGCGCAGCCAGTTCGATGTGCGCTTCTACCTCGTCGCGATTTTGTTCATCATCTTCGATCTCGAGGCCGCGTTCCTGTTCCCTTGGGCGGTCAGCCTCGACTTCACCGGCTGGTCGGGTTGGGCCACGATGATGATCTTCATCGGCGAACTGGCCATCGGCCTGATCTATGCATGGAAAGTGGGCGCGCTGGAGTGGGAGTGATCCTGCCCGGCGGCGCGCGCGATTGGAATTGAGATGAGCGAGAACCAGACCATCACCCCGGCGGGCCACAACCCGCAGATGCAGCCCGCGGCGCAGCCCGGCGAGGTGCGTCAGCCGGATTCGGACTATTTCAACGCGCTTCAGACCGAAGTGAACGACAAGGGCTTCCTCGTCACCTCGACCGAGGAGCTGTTCCAGTGGGCGCGCACCGGCAGCCTGTGGTGGATGACCTTCGGCCTCGCGTGCTGCGCGGTCGAGATGATCCACGTCAATATGCCGCGCTACGACATGGAACGCTTCGGCGTCGCCCCGCGCGCTTCGCCGCGCCAGAGCGACGTGATGATCGTCGCGGGCACGCTGTGCAACAAGATGGCGCCGGCGCTGCGCAAGGTTTACGACCAGATGTCGAACCCGAAATACGTCATCTCCATGGGCAGCTGCGCCAATGGCGGCGGCTACTATCACTATTCCTACAGCGTCGTGCGCGGCTGCGACCGGATCGTGCCCGTGGATATCTACGTGCCCGGGTGCCCGCCGACCGCCGAAGCGCTGCTCTATGGCGTGATGCAGCTGCAGCGTAAGATTCGCCGCAGCGGGACGGTGGAGCGCTAAGCATGGCGACGGTTCTGCATTCCGCACCCCGCTTCACCCTGATCGACGGGCTGAAGGACACGCTGTCCGGCGCGCTCGGCGAGATGCTCGTCGAAGCCAAGGAAGAGCATGGCGAACTGCTGCTGAGCGTGCAGCGCGACCGGCTCGAAGATGCTCTGCGTCTGCTGCGCGACGATCACGGCTACCAGCAGCTGATGGAGATCGCCGGGGTCGACTATCCCGGTCGGCCAGAGCGGTTCGAAGTGGTCTACATGCTGCTCTCGCTCACGAAGAACAGCCGCATCATGGTCAAGGTGAGCGCCAGCGAAACGACGCCGGTGCCCACCGCGACGACGCTATGGCCCAATGCCGGCTGGCTCGAGCGTGAAGTGTTCGACCTGTATGGCGTAGTCTTCGCAGGGAACATGGACCTGCGCCGCATCCTGACCGACTACGGTTTCGAAGGGCATCCTTTCCGCAAGGACTTCCCGCTGACCGGCTATGTCGAGCTGCGCTATTCCGAGGAAGAACAGCGGGTGGTCTACGAACCGGTCGAGCTGGCGCAGGATCTTCGCCAGTTCGACTTCATGAGCCCGTGGGAAGGCGCGGATTACGTGCTTCCCGGCGACGAGAAGGCGCATACCCCGCCGGTCGACGAGGCCAAGACCACCGACAGCCCGAAGGACACCGGCGCCGGTGCGAAGACCGACGCGAAAGCCGACGACAAGGTCAGCGCCGATGCTCCGGCGGAAGAGAAAACCGTCGAGGACCGCACGCCTGCGCCCGAACCGACCGAGGATCGACCGGGCCGGGCCGAGCGCAAGGGCGATGCCAAGGATACCTCCGCGGCGACCGAGCCGAAGGACAAGGATTGAGCGAAGCGGGGCGGATCTCTCCGAGTGCCGCCCGCGTCGATGGAGCGATGGAGAAAGCGACTATGAAGCGAGTGCTAATGGTTTCTGCCGCCGTTCTGCTGGCGGCCTGTTCGCAGGGCGATGGCGACGCCGAGAGCGGTGACGACTTCGCCGCGCGCGTCGGGGCAGGGCAGGGCGAAGCGACTCCTGCGCCCACCGGCACCGTCGCGCCGCCCGAAAGCACCATGGCGCGCGGCTCTGCTGTGCCCGAGGGCGCGGACCCGATGGGTCTCGAAAAGCTCGGCAATATTGCACGCGTCGATCTCGGTCCGCGCGACGGCGGCTGCACCTTCTCGCTCAATGCGCAGGAACTGCTGCTCGCCGGCGCGCCCGATGACGAGGCGGTGAAGGGCAAGGGTGTGGTCCGGATCGGCGGCGAGCTGATCAACCTCACCGCTGAGAATGGCGGGCTGGGCGCAATCTACGCGGGGCCGACCATGACCGCGCAGGGTGTGACCGTGAAGGTCGTGCCCGCAGCGGGGAATGATGCGATGCGGACTGCGGATCTTTACGTCGCGGCCGATGGCAAACAGCGCAAGTTCGCTGGCGGGCAATGGGCCTGCGGATAGGAATGGAATAATGGCACACGGGCTGACGATCGAAAAATCGCCGACCACCGGCGACGAGCAGATCACCAACTACACGATCAATTTCGGGCCTCAGCACCCTGCGGCGCACGGCGTGCTGCGCATGGTGATGGAGCTCGACGGTGAGATCGTGGAGCGGGTCGATCCGCATGTCGGCCTGCTGCATCGCGGCACCGAAAAGCTGATCGAGCACAAGACCTACCTGCAGGCGCTGCCCTATTTCGACCGGCTCGATTACTGTTCGCCGCTGTGCATGGAGCACAGCTACGTCCTCGCGATCGAAAAGCTGCTCAATCTCGAAGTGCCGATCCGCGCGCAGTACCTGCGGGTGCTGTTCGCCGAGCTGACGCGCATGTCGAACCACTTCCTCAACATCGGCGCGCACGTGATGGACGTCGGTGCGATGACGCCGAACCTGTGGATTTTCGAGCTGCGCGAAGACTGCATGAACTTCTTCGAGCGGGCTTCGGGCGCGCGGATGCACTCCGCCTGGTTCCGCCCCGGCGGCGTCCACCAGGACGTGCCCGAGAAGCTGCTGGTCGATATCGGCGAATGGCTCGACAACCGCGTGCCCGAACTGTTCGGCGATGCGATGAGCCTCGTGATGGACAACCGCATCTTCAAGCAGCGCAACGTCGACATCGCCGTCGTCAGCCGCGAAGACGCGATCAAGTGGGGCTTCTCCGGCCCGATGCTGCGCGCGGCGGGCGTGCCTTGGGATCTGCGCAAGTCGCAGCCCTACGACGTCTATGACCGGATGGACTTCGAAGTGCCGGTGGGCACCAATTCGGACTGCTACGACCGCTTCATGGTTCGCGTGCAGGAAGTCTACCAGAGCATGAAGATCATCAAGCAGTGCCTGGCGGAAATGCCGACTGGCCCGATCGCATCGGACGACCGCAAGGTCTCCCCGCCCAAGCGCGGCGAGATGAAGCAGTCGATGGAAGCGCTGATCCACCACTTCAAGCTCTACACCGAAGGCTTCCACGTGCCCGCGGGCGAGGTCTACGTCGCGACCGAGAGCCCCAAGGGCGAATTCGGCGTGTACCTGGTCAGCGACGGATCGAACAAACCCTACCGCTGCAAGATCCGCCCGACCGCGTTCTCGCACCTGCAGGCGATGGACATGATGACCAAGGGCCACATGCTGCCCGACGCAACCGCCATCCTCGGCGCGATCGACGTCGTGTTCGGGGAGTGTGACCGGTGATCAATATCGCTTCAACCGTCATCCCCGCGAAGGCGGGGATCCCGCTGCTCTTTTGCATCGCCCTCGAAGAAAGCGGGACCCCCGCCTTCGCGGGGGCGACGATTCTGGAAAATCGCCGTGGCTGATCGCACCCCCGCACCCGACACCCCCGAACTCCGCGAGCGGTGGGGCAATTTCGCCTTCGACGCCGAGTACGAGGCGAAGGCGCAGAAGGCGCTTGCCCGCTATCCCGAGGGGCGCAAGAAATCGGCGGTGATGCCGCTGCTCGACCTTGCTCAGCGGCAGGTCGGCGAGGAAACCGATACGCAAGGGTGGCTGCCGCTGCCGGTGATCGAGTATGTCGCGAACTATCTCGACATGCCGGTGATCCGCGTGCTCGAGGTCGCGACCTTCTATTTCATGTACAACATGACGCCCGTGGGTAAGTATCACGTGCAGGTGTGCGGCACGACGCCGTGCATGCTGCGCGGCAGCGACGACATCATCGCGGCGTGCAAGAAGCGCGGGATGAAGAAGGGCGAGGTGTCCGAGGATGGCCTGTGGACCCTCACCGAGGTCGAATGCATGGGCAATTGCGCAACCGCGCCGATGGTCCAGATTAACGACGACAATTATGAGGATCTGACGCCCGAACGGCTCGATGTCGTTCTCGACGCGCTGGCCAAGGGCGAACAGCCCAAGACGGGTACGCAGGAGCCCGGTCGCCACACGTCCGAACCTTCGGGCGGGCCGACCACGCTGAAGGACATGGTCACCGAGAACCACGATTACCGGGGTGAATGGTAGTGGGTATGACTGCCCGTAGAGGCTTCCCCGCCGTCGGGGTGCTGTTCCTGGTGCTCGCGCTGGTCGAGTTCCTGCGGGGCGACGATTGGGTCATGTGGCTGATCCTGGGCGTCGTGTTTGGCGGACTGGGGATTTTCAGCCGGAGCAATGGGGCCGAGGAGGCGATCGATGGAAACTAACATCGTCACCATCATCGTGGCGCTGATTGCCATTGCTATCGCGTGGAAGGTGCTGAGCGGCATTTTCAAGACGCTCGCGCTGCTCGCGATCCTCGCCGTGGCAGCCTATGTTGTGTTTGGAGTTATGGCATGAGCCTGGCCGATAAGGACCGCATTTTCACCAACCTCTACGGGTTTCAGGACTGGGGCCTGAAGGCCGCGCAGGCGCGTGGCGACTGGGACGATACCAAAGCGCTGCTCGCCAAGGGGCAGGATTCGATCATCGACGACATGAAGGCCAGCGGCCTTCGCGGTCGCGGCGGTGCGGGCTTCCCCACCGGGATGAAGTGGTCCTTCATGCCCAAGGAAAACAAGGACGGGCGGCCCAGCTTCCTGGTCATCAATGCCGACGAATCCGAGCCGGGTTCGTGCAAGGACCGCGAGATCATGCGGCACGATCCGCACAAGCTGATCGAAGGCGCGCTGGTCGCGGGCTTCGCGATGCGCGCGCGGGCGGCCTACATCTACATTCGTGGCGAATATATCCGCGAGGCGGAGACGCTGCAAAAGGCGATCGACCAGGCGTACGACGCCGGGCTGATCGGCAAGAACGCTTGCGGTTCGGGCTATGATTACGATGTGTTCCTGCATCGCGGTGCGGGCGCATATATCTGCGGCGAAGAAACCGCGCTGATCGAGAGCCTCGAAGGCAAGAAGGGCCAGCCGCGCCTCAAGCCGCCGTTCCCGGCGGGTGCGGGCCTCTATGGCTGCCCGACGACGGTGAACAATGTGGAGTCCATCGCGGTCGTGCCCACGATCCTGCGGCGCGGCCCCTCGTGGTTCGCCAGCTTCGGGCGCGAGAAGAACGACGGGACCAAGCTGTTCCAGATCAGCGGGCATGTCGAAAAGCCCTGCGTGGTCGAGGAAGAGATGAGCATTCCCTTCCGCGAACTGATCGAGCGGCATTGCGGAGGCGTTCGCGGCGGGTGGGACAATCTGCTCGCGGTGATCCCGGGCGGCTCGTCCGTCCCGCTCGTCCCGGCCGAACAGATCATGGACGCGCCGATGGATTTCGACGGGCTGAAGGAACTGGGCTCCGGCCTCGGCACCGCCGCCGTGATCGTGATGGACAAGTCGACCGACATCGTCCGCGCGATCAGCCGCATTTCCTACTTCTACAAGCACGAGAGCTGCGGCCAGTGCACGCCGTGCCGCGAAGGCACCGGGTGGATGTGGCGCGTGATGAAGCGGCTCGAGACGGGTGACGCGGACATCGATGAGATCGACATGCTCCACACCGTCACCAAGCAGGTGGAAGGCCACACGATCTGCGCGCTGGGCGATGCCGCCGCGTGGCCGATCCAGGGCCTGATCCGTCACTTCCGCCCCGAGCTGGAACGGCGCATCGCCGAACGCGGCGAGGCGATGGCGGAGGCAGCGGAGTGATCGCTCGCGCGCTTCTTCTTCTGGCTCTGGTTGCGGGGCTGGCAGCGCCGGCCCATGCGCGAGATAAGGAGCCCGAAGCTGACGCGCGCAAGGCAATGTCGGCCTATGTCGACTGTTTGCTGAACCGGTCGGGCTATAAGCTGCGCAAGGCGATAGATATCCCTGTGGGTGATCCTTCCCTTACGGCGACCTTGGCAAAGCTCGCAACCTCGAGCTGTCTTGGCGACACTTCCGGCGATGTGGAATTGCGCATGCAGCCCCTGGTCCTTCGCGGCGCTGCGTTCGAGAGTTTGTATCGAAGCAAGTTCGGCGATGCTCTCGAGATCGAAGACTTTTCGCAGCTTGCCCCACTCGAATATCCTGTTGCGACCCCAGAGACGCAGAATGTGGACGGCGATGCTGCGAGTTATTCGCTGATGATGGCGGTGGGCGACTGCCTGGTCAGAGCTGATGCGTCCGCCTCGCATGATCTGGTCATCTCGGAAATCGCCAGCACAGGCGAAACCGATGCAATCGAATCACTGATGCCGATGCTGCCAGTGTGCATTCCGGCAGGCAGACCGCTCGAACTCAGCAGGTCGATGTTGCGTGGGGCAATCGCCGAGCCACTCCATCGGCTCTCCGTCCAGCAATCGGAAACGGGCCTGTGATCGCTCGCATCGTCGCCCTGTTAACGCTCGCCGCCGCCATCGCGGTGTTCGCTACTGCGCCGCTCGAAGCGCAGCGGACGGGTACGCGGCTGGGCGGCAATGCGAAGAAATCCGATCCGGAGGCGGTCCTGCGGGTGGTTGCGCAGTGCGCTGCTGACCGCAAGCCCGCCTATGCCCTTGCGCTGCTCGACGCGTTGCCGGGCAGTGACGAGGAAAGCCGCCAGTTCAGGCGCGGTCTCGGCGATCTGAGCAATTGCATGGATTACGACCGTAATCTTGCGGTTGGTAGTGACATCATGACGGCGAGCGCTCTGGCGTTCCGCCTGATGCTGGTCGAACAGATGGTCGCCAACCGGCTCAAGTCGCCCGTCGATACGGCGGCGATCGGTGGCGGGGAGCCGTGGTTTCTCGCCCTGATACCCGAGGGCGAGAGCGAAGTTCAGGCCGACGCGCGCTACATGGTGTTGATGGAATTCGGCGATTGCGTCGTATCGGCAGCGCCCTCGCAGAGCGTCGCGTTCATCTCCGCGACGCCCGGAACCGCGGGCGAGCAGACTGCGATTCAGGGCCTGGTCCCGTTCCTCGGTCCGTGCATCGCGAGTGGTGAAGAAATCCAGCTCACGCCTGCAATGCTGCGCCGGGCGCTGAGCGAGCCGCTTTATCATCGCATGGCGCAGGCCGGGTAAGGGGGCAGGGATGTTCGCTATCAGACATTTTTCGCTATCGATGGCGGGGGCAGCCTGTGCGCTTGCCCTTGGCATCGCCGTGCCTGCGGCTGCGCAGCCGAGCGCGAAAGAGACCAGACAGGCGCATAATGTGCTGGTGGATTACAGCATCTGCGTGGCCGACGCCGAGCCAGATATTACGCGGACCTTCGTCCTCACCGATGGTGCCGATGCGGCGCGGGTGGACGGAGTAAAGCGGCTGTTCGATTCGCGCTGCATGGGCTTCAACCACGGCAAGCTGAAGATGGAGGATTTTCTCTTTCGCGGTGCGCTCGCCCAACGGCTTATCGAAAAGACGCTCGCTTCCGATGCGCTGGACAATGTCGCGGATATCGAAGCGCTTAACGCGACTTACGCGGGTGGCGGCCCTGCCGCGCAGGGCCACACGCTGATGTATCGGATCGGCGAGTGCATTGCGCGGGCCGATGCTGCGGGCGCGCGAACGCTGTTTGCCACCCGGATGGGTAGCGACAAGGAGAAGGCCGCGATTCGTGCGCTTGCTCCTGTCATCAGCGGCTGCGTGCCTGCGGGGCAGGAGGTACAGATCGACCGGGCCCGGCTGCGGTTCGGCCTTGCCACAATGTATTACCGGCTTGCGGCTCGGC
>Ga0208335_1000762_pt1 | contig 10458 bp, 9 predicted proteins | sample DeeseametaMP0759_FD_184202 | JGI IMG/M metagenome (GOLD analysis project Ga0208335, IMG submission 184202) | Marine microbial communities from the Deep Atlantic Ocean - MP0759 (SPAdes) | ecosystem: Environmental > Aquatic > Marine > Oceanic | place: West of Cape Town, South Africa, South Atlantic...
GTTGACTTGTCCTGCGGAACTATGCAATTAAGCTGGTTTGGTGGGTGGCTTGTGCAACTTTGACATCATCCATTAAAGGAGAATTTAACCGATATCAGCTTAATAGGCGCAAAAGATTGTTTTAGCTACAGATTTTTAATAAAAATCAAGAAACTAGGCATTAACAGTGCAAAATCTTGAGTGATATTCAATGAGAAAAAACAAAGGGGTGGGCTAAATATTTTGAATGTTGAAAAAACGCGTAATACTGGCTTTTGATCAAAAAAAATATAGTAAATTTTCGAAATGAGCTTAATAACATCCGTGTGAAGGGGTGGCTCTTCCCCAAAAAGGGTAAAAATATTAGTTAAAAGCCGAAAATAGCCGATTTATAGTCTTTATAACTGAAAAAATAGGCTTGATATTGCGCTCCTATGAAAATTTTGGATTTTTTCACAATTGAGATAATTCGAATCGAAAAGGCAATGTTTTGAAGTCGTAACTTATTTAGATTAACGATTTATAACGTAACAATAGCATGTCTATAATAATTGCTTGCCCTTAGGCGCGCTTTATTACTTTAGCTTTGGATATTTTAATGAAATGATGAAACGTGGTATAAAAAGTACAGAATCCCTAGAGAGTATAAGTGAGACACGGGCGGCTCAATATTTTGTATTATTTGGTTCTTTAGGGGATTTATCGCTACGAAAAATATTCCCTGCTTGGTACCAACTTGAGTGTGCTGGCTTACTGGGAAAGTCATTGAAAATTTTGGGTGTCGCTCGGGATGAAATGTCTAAAGATCAATTTCAGCAAAAGATCATAGATGCCCTTAAGTTTCGTGTGCCAAGCGAACATTTTGAAGAAGATGTTTGTAAGCGACTGGTTGGGCGTATAGACTACTTCCAGCTTGATTTTCAAACAGCAACAGGGTATCAACAACTCAAGCATACAATTAAAGATTGTGGCGGGCAAATCGTCTACTATTTGGCGACCTCTCCTAATATTTCTGAAGCTGTCTGCGATAATCTATATAAAACTGGCGCTATAACCAATAGCAGTCGAATTGTGGTAGAAAAACCCATTGGTCATAATCTTACGTCTTCAAAGGTTATCAATGACAAGCTTGCCAGTTATTTTAATGAGGAACAAATATATCGAATCGATCATTATTTAGGCAAAGAAACGGTTCAAAATTTAATTGCATTGCGTTTTGGCAACTCCATTTTGTCAAGCCAGTGGAACCACAATAGTATTGAGTATGTAGAGATAACTGCTGCTGAATCCGTAGGTATTGAAGGGCGCTGGAGTTATTATGACGATGTTGGGCAAATGCGTGATATGATACAAAGTCATCTACTCCAACTCCTGTGCCTTGTTGCGATGGAACCTCCTGCCAAACTAAACGCACAAAGTATACGAAATAAAAAAGAGCAGGTGTTACAAGCATTGGTGCCAATTTCTGAGAACAATGTTTCAACAAGTTTGATTAGAGGGCAATATTGTGATGGGCAGAGCTTAGAGGAGGTTGCGCCAGGCTACTTGAATGAAATTGATGCGAAGTCTCAAAGTGAAACGGAAACATTCATCTGTATCCGTGCGGAAATTGCTAATTGGCGCTGGTCAGGCACCCCTTTTTACTTGCGCACTGGCAAAAGAATGCCTGAAAAAGTCACTGAGATCGTTATCCACTTTAAAGCCGATTCCCATTTCATTTTTGATTCGGATCAAAAAAGCATGGCAGGTAATAGCCTTATTATTCGATTACAACCAACGGAAGGTATTTCACTTCAAGTGCTGACAAAAAGTCAGGGTTTAGAACAAGGTATGCGCTTAAGACGTGATCCGTTGCACCTTGATTTTAGTGAATCTCAAAAAATATCTAGAATCCCTGATGCCTATGAAAGATTATTATTAGAAGTACTTAAGGGGGATCAAAGTCTATTTGTTAGCAGAAATGAAGTCGAGTTAGCTTGGACGTGGTGTGATCAAGCTATTGACGCTTGGGGCCAATCTTCACAGCCTCTTTATCCCTATTCTGCAGGGAGTTATGGCCCTGATGTAGCTAAAGTTTTTATTCAAAAATATGGACATGAATGGCATGAAGATCGATAAACCGACCTATCTTCCTCAGTATATTAACTGGCACGGTGCCAGTAACCCTGAGAGCTTGTCTACTGATTTAAGTCAAGAAATTGGCCAATTATTATCCCAGACACTATTACTAGATCGTCGTGCAAGTATGGCGGTATCAGGCGGACGCACCCCTATTCCGTTATTCGAAAAACTCTCTAAGCTGAAGCTAGATTGGTCAAAAATAGACCTGACCTTAGCCGATGAGCGTTGGGTCGAGAAAACACATAAAGACAGTAATGAGTTATTGGTTAGACGGCATTTATTTAAAAATAATGCCAGTCATGCAACCTTTACGCCTTTAATGAATAGCGCCAAAAGCGCTAAAGAAGGGCAGATAGAATGTGAGAATGTATTAAAACGAGTAAAGCAACCCTTCGATGTAATAGTATTGGGCATGGGCAATGACGGCCATACAGCATCATTATTTCCTTGTTGTGCAGAGTTGGTGACGGCAATGAATTCTAATAGTGCTCGAAACTGTATAGCCACAATGCCGAAAAGCGCCCCTTATCAGCGCATAAGTTTGACATACTCTACAATAAGTAACGCTAACAACATAATTCTGCACATTGAAGGCCAAGAGAAGTTAAATACACTTAAGCTCGCTATGAAAAACAAGGATCCAAGTAAAATGCCAATTTACGCTTTTTTAAACCAACCATTGAGCATCTATTGGTCTCCTAATTAATTGAAGAAAAGAGATGAAGAAATATAATTTGGTGGGTGATATTGGTGCAACGAATGCACGATTCGCAATTGTTGCAGAGGGTGGCTCGGAGTTAGAGAATATCCAATACTTACCTTGTGCTGACTTTAATAATTTGCAAGGGGCCATAAAAAGCTATTTAAGTGGATTGTCAGAAATTAATGTGAAATCTGCCTGTATTGCTATTGCTGGGGCGATTCATACACAATCATTTAAACTTGCCAACAATCATTGGCATATCAATAAAAATGACGTTGCTGCTGAATTAGATAGCATTCATCTTCACTGGATTAATGACTTTACTGCACAAGCCCTTGCTACTATTGATTTGTCTAAGGAAGATACTATTGTTATTAACTCTGGTTGTAAACAGTCTGACAGAGTGAGACTGGCTATTGGCCCCGGTACAGGCCTTGGTGTTTGTGGGTTATTGCCCTCTACAAATGGATGGAAGCCTGTTATGGGCGAAGGCGGACATGTTGATTTTGCGCCAAACAGCGAACTACAGTTTGAAATTCTGAAACTATTACAGAAAAGATTTGGCCACGTTTCGGTTGAGCGACTGTTATCTGGGCCAGGCATTCTAAACTTATACCAAGCCCTAGCTGAGATTAATGAACAAAAAATCCAATTTGAGTCACCAGCAGAAGTAACAAGTGCTGCACTAGATGTGAATCCAGATCAACTATCGATTGATACACTCAAGTTGTTTTGTCAAATATTCGGTTCGGTTGTCGGCGATGCCGCTTTAAATATGGGCGCCCTAGGTGGCGTATACATTACCGGAGGTGTAATCAGGAATTTTCTTGATTTTTTCTTAAAAAGTGAATTTCAAAATAGCTTTGAAGATAAAGGACGATTGCGGGACTATATGATCAGTATTCCGATCTATTTTTCGAAAGCAAGATACATGGGCCTGTTGGGGGCCGTAAAGATGCTTAATAAGCAATAAATATGAGGTTATCTTTGAAAAACTTACATGTCAAACACTTGGGGTTTGTATGATTATTGGGAGTATTAATGAATAATCCAAAGGCTGATATTGGTGTAATTGGGTTGGGCGTTATGGGAGAAAGCTTGGCGCTTAACATGGAGAGTCATGGTTTCGCTGTCGCGGTGCATAACCGCTGGGCCGATAAAATTGATGATTTCATCAATGGAAGCGCGCAAGGCAAGGACATTTTTGGCTGTGCGGATATTGTTGATTTTGTCAATACCATTAAAAAACCTAGAAAAGTGATGTTGATGGTTAAGGCAGGTGTTGTGGTGGATGACTTTATTGAAAAACTGACTGTCCATTTAGACAAGGGTGATATTATCATCGATGGTGGCAACTCCCACTACACTGACTCAAATAGACGAGCCAAAGCACTTGAGGCTAGAGGTCTGCACTTCGTTGGTGCTGGAGTTTCTGGAGGAGAAGAAGGGGCTCTGAAAGGGCCTGCCATTATGCCCGGTGGTGCAATCGCTGCTTGGCCTGCGGTGAAAGGTATTTTTCAGGCAATTTCAGCCAAAGTAGAAAATAATGAACCTTGCTGTGAGTGGATTGGTGAAGGTGGTTCAGGTCATTTTGTCAAAATGGTGCACAACGGCATCGAGTACGGCGATATGCAACTAATTTGCGAAGCCTACCAAATGATGAAAGATGTTTTGGGTATGTCAAATGATGAAATGCACGAAGTGTTTATAGAGTGGAACAAGGGTGAATTAAGCAGCTATCTTATTGAGATAACCGCAGATATTTTGGCATTTAAAGACAAAGATGGCAGCCCACTCATCGATCAAATTCTCGATACTGCGGGACAAAAAGGCACCGGAAAATGGACTGGCATTATTGCGCTTGAGCTTGGCACGCCACTAACTTTAATTGGTGAATCGGTTTTCTCTCGCTGCTTATCATCAATTAAGGAGGAAAGGGTGGAAGCATCAAAGCGCTTGAAAGGTCCCAGTTTTGCATTCAAAGGCAACAAAATGCAAGTGCTTAACGACATTCACGATGCACTTTATGCCGCAAAAATTGTATCCTATGCGCAGGGCTATACCCTGTTAGCTGAAGCCGCTAAAGAATTCAATTGGAAGTTGAATTTTGGCGGAATTGCCCTAATCTGGAGGGGCGGTTGTATTATTCGCTCAGTCTTCTTAAATAAAATTAAAGAAGCTTATGATAATAATCCAAGTATTAATAATTTATTACTCGATCCGTTCTTTAAAGACAAGATTGGCACTTGCCAATTGGGATGGCGCAGAACTGCCTCATTGGCACTTAATCACGGCATCCCCATACCCGCGATGACCTCGGCACTGTGTTATTATGATGGCTATCGCACCGCTAGATTGCCAGCAAATCTGTTGCAAGCACAGCGAGATTACTTTGGTGCGCATACCTATGAGAGGTTAGATCAACCCAGAGGTAAATTTTTCCACACCGATTGGTTGGAGCAATAAAACCCTTAACAGTATATCGTGTGACTACAGCCCTGACACGCCTGCTATTAAGGCAATGTTGGGTCTTTAAAAACGACGGGTTCTTTTTTGTGACTACGAATAACGACTGATCCGGCCAGTTTGTCATGCCAACCCTGTTTGCGCTTGTCCAGTGCAATCCAGAAGATTCCTAGCCCAAGTGGTAGGAATGAAATGAAATAAGCAAAATACCGTCCAACACATTTTCCAAGGGAAAGAGTATTACCAGTTTCCGCATCGACAACCCTCAGCTTGGTGGCCATTTTGCCTGGCGTTGCCTGAAATTTTTTCCAAAACCAGACGGTTGCTAGTAAAGGGGCAACAAAGTTTAAGAAGAAGTCCCAGAAGCCATTAACGGATGACGTATGTTGAGTGAAGCCAAGTTGATCATCGTAATAAATTTCTCCATGGTAGTACGTGCTTCCAAAGAAAAAGTACATTATTGGCATTAGAATGATCATTAATATGATGCCGTCAATTATGGCTGCACCAACTCTGATCCAGAATCCTGCATACTCTTCTTCGTTCATTATTTTTTTCAGCAAATTTAATAGAACAAGCAGTATATCACAGCAGTGATTTTGTGCGCCGAATAGTGTTATGAACTAATTCAAAGTGCAGTCAATAGAGGTGAATTAGTCAATTGTTGGCTTCTTTCGCATTAAAATAATCGAATATTCTTGATGTGTTGCCCTATTGTTTTTGATGAAGACATTTAGCTCTTTTATGCGCATAGTGCCAATTATATTTGGCTTGCTGTTTATCTCTGCTGCTTCAATAGCTGGTGAGATTCATATCGCCGCTGCCAGCAACTTTTCTGGAGCGATGAAGGCTCTTGTTAAGGAATTTGAGGACTACACGGAACACCGAGTAATCATAATACCCGGATCAACAGGAAAACACTACGCTCAGATTGTTAATGGCGCGCCTTTTGATTTGTTTTTTGCTGCGGATGCGAAAAGACCTGAATTACTTGAGAGTCAAGGACTGGCCGAACCAAACTCAAGATTCACCTACGCTATCGGTAAGTTGGTATTGTGGAGTCCGCGTGATGACTACGTCGATTCTTCGGGCACTGTTATTGGCGAGGGCGATTATCGTTATCTTGCCATAGCCAACCCCAAACTGGCGCCATATGGCAGAGCAGCAAAAGAAGTGATTGAGTCGAAGGGCTTGTGGGAAATGCTACAGGGCAAGCTGGTGCGAGGTGAAAATATTGCTCAAACTTATCAATTTGTTGCCAGTGGAAATGCAAGTTTGGGGTTTGTTGCTTTTTCTCAAATACTAAAATCTGGTAAAGTCAGCAAAGGCTCTTACTGGAAAGTGCCTGAAGACCTGCATTCGCCGATTGAGCAACAAGCCGTTCTGCTGAAAAATAGCGATATTGCTAAGGATTTTTTAGCTTATATAAAAAGCGGTGAAGCGCTGGAGATTATTCAAAGTTTCGGGTATGGTACGCCATAAGGAGCAATTGAGCTATTTATGCTAAACGAATTCGACCTTGCCGCTTTAATAGTGACGCTGAAATTAGCGAGTATCAGCACGCTGATTTTGTTGATTATTGGCACACCACTTGCGTGGTGGCTGGCCAATTCAAAATGGAAATTAAAACCTTTGCTCGAAGCGTTGATTGCGCTTCCTCTTATTTTACCGCCGACAGTATTGGGTTTTTATTTGCTCATTAGTCTTGGGCCGCATGGCGCGGTGGGCGGTGCAATGCAGTGGCTTGGGGCGCAGCCATTAGCGTTTACTTTTGCAGGCCTTGTTATTGGCTCTGTTATCTATTCTATGCCATTTGTTGTACAACCTCTACAAAATGCTTTTGTAGCAATCGGTACTCGACCGATGGAGGTTGCGGCCACACTTCGAGCCACACCTATGGATCGATTTTTTACCGTTGCCGTGCCACTGGCGCGTACGGGATTTGTCACTGCCGCAGTGCTAGGTTTTGCCCATACAGTTGGCGAGTTTGGCGTGGTGTTGATGATTGGCGGTAATATTCCTGGCGAAACACAAGTACTTTCCATTGCTATTTACGATCATGTGGAGGCCTTGGAATACGGTAATGCACACATTCTTGCGGGTGGATTATTGCTGGTGTCATTTATTATGTTGGTTGTTGTTTATAGTCTGAATCGTCATTTTTCGTTACTGCAACGGAGTAGCCGATGAGTATTGAATGCCGATTTAATATTGTTCGAACCGACTTTGTTTTAGACGTCGACTTAATGATACCTTTAACAGGAGTGACTGCTATTTTTGGTCCTTCGGGATCAGGCAAAACAACCTTTCTACGAGCGCTTGCAGGGCTGGAGAACAACAAGGGGTATTTAAAAGTCGGCGATACAATTTGGCAAGACGAAAAATATTTTTTACCAACACACCAACGCTCTATTGGTTATGTTTTTCAAGAGGCCAGCTTATTTGAACATCTCAATGTGAAAGATAATATCGAATACGGCTTTAAGCGTGCTATTGAGAGCGACCAATCGGTGATGCACAGAGCAATCATATTACTGCAAATTGAGCATCTTCTTGGGCGAAGAACAGACGAGTTATCAGGCGGTGAGCGCCAAAGAGTGGCGATTGCCAGGGCATTGTCTCTAAGTCCAAAAATGTTGTTGATGGATGAGCCAATGGCCTCACTGGACGAGAAACACAAAAAAGAAATACTGCCTTTTTTGGAGAATTTACACGCAGAGTTAGACATTCCGATGATCTATGTAACCCATTCTATTGACGAGGTTGCTCATCTTGCCGATCAACTGATTTTGCTTGACGAGGGCAAAGTTGTTGGTAATGGAAAAATATCGGAGATGTTGACTCGATTGGATTTGTCGCTATCGCACGGCGAAAGAGCATCCTCAATTATCGAGGCGAAAGTACTTGAGCATGATGAGCATTACAACTTAACCACGATTGATTTTTCGGGCGGCCAGCTCTTTGTGCCAAGAAAGCAACTGCCAGTGGGCTGTGATGTGCGTTTAAGAGTTGAAGCTCGTGACGTGAGCCTTACGGCTGAGCGACAAACACAAACCAGTATATTGAATATTTTGCCAGTAATTGTTGATGAGATAAGTGATGAGAGTGACGCGCAGGTGATTGTGCGTTTGAAAGCGGGAGATGATTTATTGCTTTCTTGTGTTACGAAAAAATCAGCCGAGCTACTTCAGCTACAAAAGGGAAAAGAGATATATGCGCAAATAAAAAGTGTAGCATTGCTGTGATTATTTGAGTCTATGATAAAAAAAGAAACTAAGCATTGGATATTGGTGTTAATCGGCTTAATGGCTTGGTTTGGTGTGATTACAGACTTTACAACAGCCATCAATAAAGACTTGGCTGCTGGGTTGCTTGTCAGTGACACTTTCATGAGATTGCTTGGCTACTATTCAATTTTGACTAATATCTTTGTTGCGATAGTGGCAACGACTTGTGGCTTGTTTCCTACTTCACGATGGGGGAGATTTTTTGCAACGCCTAAAGTGTTCGGTAGCGTTGTATCTTCAATTGTCTTTGTAGGTATTGTCTTTCATATTATGCTCAGTGATATTTACAATCCTGACGGTATAAAAGCGGTGGCTAATTACCTCAATCACTATATTACGCCATTGGCGATGTTGCTTTACTGGTTGATTTTCCCCACAAAACTGAGAATGCCACTGTCAACACCCTTTGTCTGGGGCATTTACCCTCTGATATATGCAATTTATATTGCTATTCGAGGTGAGATGATAGGTAAATATCCTTATTTTTTCTTGGACGTAACAACACTGGGCTATCCTCAAGCGTTGCTCAACGGCCTTGTGTTGTTTTTGGTTGTGGCTGCTATTGGTTTTGTAGTTCGTGCGGGCGTCCATTACGCATCAAGACGTCAAAATCTTGCTGTTGAAAATTAGCTAAGAAGTACTCAGTGTGCGTCTGACGGCGTCTTTCCAGCCCGAGAGTTTTCGCACTCGAATGTCAGATGTCATATCGGGAGTAAAGCGATTTTCCCTATTCCAAGTTTTTGCAAATTCCTCTGGCTCTGGGTAAAAACCAACTTGCATACCTGCTAAGTAGGCTGCGCCAAGAGCAGTGGTTTCTAAAATGTGAGGACGATCAATCGGTAGGTTTAAGATATCAGAGAGTCGTTGCATTGTCCAATTGGAGGCAGCCATACCGCCATCCACTCGAATGACCGAAGTTCCGTCATCTTGCCAGTCATCTGCCATTGCTTTTAAGAGGTCAGCGCTTTGATAACAAACCGACTCGAGAGCTGCCTTTGATATCTCAGCAGGTCCAGTGTTGCGCGTTAGACCATACAAGGCACCGCGGCAATCGGCATCCCAGTAAGGCGCTCCCAAACCAACAAATGCAGGTACTAGATATACATCTTGTTCGGGATCAGCCTTAGCAGCAAGAATCTCTGATTTTGGGGCTGAATCAATTATTTTCAAACCATCTCTTAGCCATTGAACGGCAGCGCCAGCAATAAAAATAGAACCCTCTAGCGCATACGTTGGCGTATTGTTGAGCTGAAGTGCAATGGTGGTGAGAAGTCTGTTTTTCGAGGTAACTGCTGTTGTGCCAGTATTGAGTAATACAAAACATCCTGTACCATAAGTGGATTTCACCATGCCGGGCTCAAAGCAAGCTTGCCCCACTAAGGCTGCTTGTTGATCGCCAATTAAGCTTGTTATTGGGATTTGGCTACCAAAAAACTCATTTTCGGTTTGTCCAAAGTCAGCTGCAGAGTCACGTACCTCGGGCAGCATTGACTTAGGTATTTTAAATAGATCTAGAAGATCATCGTCCCAACAACCTTGGTGGATATTATACAAAAGGGTTCTAGAGGCATTGGTTGCGTCTGTGGCGTGCACCTTGCCCTTGGTCAGCTGCCATAGTAAATAACTGTCAACAGTGCCGAATGCCAGTTGGCCTGCATCGGCTTTTTTACGTGCTCCAGGCACATTATCAAGAATCCAAGTAATTTTAGTTGCCGAAAAATAAGGATCTAACAGTAGACCGGTTTTTTCAGAAATTTTGGCTTCGTGTCCGAGGTGTTTGAGGTTTTGACAGGCCTCGGATGTGCGGCGATCTTGCCAAACAATGGCGTTGTAAATGGGTTCGCCTGTTTCCCTATCCCATACAACGGCTGTTTCGCGTTGATTGGTAATGCCGATGGCCGC
>Ga0208335_1000764_pt1 | contig 10454 bp, 9 predicted proteins | sample DeeseametaMP0759_FD_184202 | JGI IMG/M metagenome (GOLD analysis project Ga0208335, IMG submission 184202) | Marine microbial communities from the Deep Atlantic Ocean - MP0759 (SPAdes) | ecosystem: Environmental > Aquatic > Marine > Oceanic | place: West of Cape Town, South Africa, South Atlantic...
TGTTCAGTCAATTTGTAATAATAATGACTGGCTATTAATACTTGACGAGGTGCAAACCGGTATTGGACGTACTGGAAAGCTTTTTGCTCATCAATACAACAACATCATCCCTGATGTAATGACATTGGCAAAGGGTTTAGGAAATGGCGTACCAATTGGCGCATGTTTGACAAAAGGTGTGGCTAGTGAACTGTTGGTGCCTGGCACTCATGGCTCAACCTTTGGCGGCAACCCACTGGTCACAAAAGTCGCCCTCAGTATTCTTGATGTTATTGAAAATGAGAATATTCTTGAGAATGTTAATTGCCAAAGTGGCTATATCAAGTCACAACTTAGCGTAGCCCTAAAGGATTATTCTTCGATTAAAGAGATTCGTATTAGAGGCCTAATGATTGCCATTGAGCTGAATGTTGATTGCTCAACATTATTACAAAAAGCACTTGATGATAAAATTTTAATCAATATCACTGGCAACTCCATTAGACTACTACCACCACTGATTATTAACAAAGAAGAAGTGGATATTATGCTGGAAAAAATAATCAAATTAATCAACAATGTGAGTTAATAATGACAAAACACTTTATCGATATAGACGACCATTCATTTGAAGAATTACAAGGCATCATTGACAATGCCATTGCACTAAAAAAATCACATAAATCAGGCGAAATAAACGAGTCGTTAAAAAACAAAACACTGGCAATGATTTTTGACAAATCATCCACGCGTACTCGTGTATCGTTTGAGGCAGGCATGACTCAACTTGGTGGTCATTCTCTGTTTCTATCTGAAAAAGACATTCAAATTGGTCGCGGTGAACCAATTACTGACAGTGCAATTGTTATTGGCTCAATGGTTGATGCTGTTATGCTGCGCGTCTCCTCCCATGAAGATATCTTAACTTTTGCAAAGCACGCAAACACACCTGTTATCAATGCCTTGTCAGACCAATCTCACCCTTGCCAAATGCTTGCGGATTTAATGACTTATCAAGAGCATCGTGGTTCTATTAAAGGCAAAAAAGTTGTTTGGATTGGTGATGGCAATAATGTTTGTCAAACCTACATGCAGGCAGCAGAAATTTTTGGCTTTGATTTAATAATCTCCACGCCAAAAGGTTATGCAGTAGCGCAAGATTTTGTCTATAAATACCAAAATAATATCAGCTATAGCTCAAATCCAGTTGTGGCTTGTCAAGGTGCCGACTTAGTGGTAACTGATGTTTGGGCAAGTATGGGCATGGAATCAGAGCAAAAAGCGCGAGAATTGGCTTTTAAGGATTTTCAGGTAAACCTTCAGATAATGTCAGTTGCCAATGAAAATGCCTTATTTATGCATTGTCTACCTGCGCACCGTGGTGAAGAAGTAAGTGCCGATGTCATTGATGGCAAACAAAGCGTGATTTGGGACGAAGCAGAAAATCGTTTACATGCTCAAAAAGCACTACTACTGTACTTGATCGGCAATTAATCGCTCTGAGAAAGTTTAAGTTTGGCTTCTTGATAAAACTTAACACCCCGCTCAATTTTATCGCGACCTTTAGATACGCGCCAACGATTGGTGTCTCTTAGAGAGTAAACACATCCACAATACTCTTGCTGATAAAATTCTTCCTTTTTTGAGAGTTCAAGCATTCTCGACGAGCCGCCCTTTTTACGCCAATTAAAGTCCCAATAAGGAACATCATAAAGTGCGCCAGATCGATGACCACAACCGTTGATTTGATTCATGTCTTTCCAACGAGAAATAGCCAGGGTTGATGATATTAAATCAAAGCCATGTTCTTTGGCATATTTGGCAGTAGCCTCAAAACGCATATCAAAACATGTTGTACATCGAGGACCCCTCTCAGGCTCATTCTCCTGGCCCTTGGTTCGCTCGAACCATTTATCTTTATCATAATCACCATCAATAATTGCCATGCCTAGTTTTTTCGCAAAACGGACATTTTCTTCTTTACGAAGCTCGTATTCGTCAACAGGGTGTATGTTTGGATTGTAGAAAAAGATTGTGGTTTCAATATCTGCACTAGCCACAGCCTCCATTATTTCTCCCGCACAGGGCGCACAGCAAGAATGCAACAACAATCGCTTCTCACCATTAGGTGGACTTAGTTTTGGACGCTCATAAGCATCAAGAGAATAATCTACTTTAGACACTTTTTCATCTCTTTCAGCACTTCCCACGCCTCTCTTTTGAGGTCAGGGTTGGTGAATATTTCACGAGGGTGGTAAGTTATATAAGCGTGATCTATTGTTGATTTTAGAGCCTTGTCCATGATTAGAATTGCATTTGCAGGATTATCTTCAATGACAGAAGAAAGTGTATATTTAGTCGCGCGAACACACTTAACCTCGCTCATGAGCAAGCCAATAGCGCCCAACATTTTTTCAAGTAAATCATAACTTTGACCCGATTGGCAAAAAGAACGCTGTTGCTCAGTTTCGATCACCAAACACTTAACAGGTGCTGATATTACTCTGCTGTTTTGATTTGTCACATAAAGAAACTCAGGAATATCCAGAGCTTTCAGATAATCTTGTCTGACCTCGGGCGTCATATCTGCGGATGAGCCCTTTCAACATGATGCATGACTTTATTAAGAGCATGAATATAGGCTTTCGCAGAGGAGGTAATAATGTCAGTATCAACACCTTGACCGTTAACAATAATCCCTTCGTGTTCTAGCCGTACATTCACTTCACCTAGCGCGTCTGTACCTTCTGTTACATTCGTGACTGAGTAAAGTTGCAGTGTTGGCTCAATATCAACCATCGACAAAATCGCATGGAATGTTGCGTCAACAGCGCCGGACGTTTTGGCTGAGGCGGTTTTCTCTTCGCCATTGATTAAAAGAGAAACCTGTGCAGTGTTTTCTTCGCCTGTTTCAGTGCACACCTTTAAAGAAAGTAGGCGAATCACTTCTGTGGTTTCAGCTTGCGTTTCACTAACAAGCGCCTGCAAATCTTCATCAAAAATATCGTGTTTTTTATCTGCTAAATCTTTAAACCTAGCAAAGGCCTCATTAAGCGTGGCTTCCGATTCAAACTCAACACCCAATTCAGTCAGTCTTGCTTTAAAAGCGTTGCGGCCAGAATGTTTACCAAGCACCAATTTGTTGGCATTCCAACCCACATCCTCTGCGCGCATAATCTCGTAAGTCTCGCGGTGTTTTAATACACCGTCTTGATGAATACCTGCCTCATGTGCAAATGCATTAGCACCAACAATCGCTTTATTAGGTTGGACAACAAAACCGGTAATCGATGAAACTAATCTTGAAGCTGCGAGGATATGTTCGGCATTAATATTGGTATCAAAATTGAAAACGTCTTGGCGAGTTCGCACTGCCATGACCACCTCTTCTAGAGAGGTATTGCCTGCACGCTCACCAAGGCCGTTAATCGTGCATTCAACTTGTCTTGCACCATTTAATACGGCTGAAAGTGAATTTGATACGGCTAATCCAAGGTCGTTATGACAGTGCGCTGAAAAGATAGCTTTGTCCGAATTTGGAACGCGCTCAATCAATTGACGCATGGTTTCACCAAATTGGTGTGGTATGTTGTAGCCCACGGTATCAGGAATGTTAATTGTTGTGGCACCTGCAGCAATCGTGGCTTCAATAATGCGACACAAAAAATCAATGTCTGAACGCCCTGCATCTTCTGGACTAAACTCAATGTCATTCGTGTACTTAGTTGCTCTCTTTACCGAGCGAATCGCTTGTGCCACAACCTCATCAGGCGTCATTTTCAACTTCATTTTCATATGAATATCAGACGTTGCAATAAAGGTGTGAATCCGTCCAGAATTGGCATTTTTTATCGCCTCACCCGCACGGTCAATATCCTTATCAAGCGCTCTAGCCAAAGAACAAATAGTAGAATCTTTTACTGCCTCAGCAACAGCCTTTACTGCATCAAAGTCACCCGGAGAGGCAATAGCAAAACCAGCTTCAATAACATCAACGCGCATTTTTTCCAAAATTTTAGCAATACGAACCTTCTCATCCTTGGTCATAGAAGCGCCAGGAGATTGCTCTCCATCACGAAGTGTTGTATCAAATATTATTAGTTTTTCGGACATTATCTTTTCCTTGTCGTTGTTTGGTTTGTTGCTTAGTTTTTTGGGTTGGTAGACTTTCGTCTACAAAGAGTATTATTGCCTTACGGCAGTAATCGTAATAAAGCTGAATCATGCAGTGCGTCAGCATCTGCTTCTACGAAACTTATATCCTTTGGGTGCAACGCTAAGAGGCTGCCCACTGAAAGAAAAGTAAATAAGGTGTTATTTATTCCCATATAGCAGAATTATAAAGCAACTTAAAGAGACTTGCTTCGCTTTTTCTGACGGCGTTTTTTCTGCAAACTCCACGCAGTCAATATTGGACCAGAAAGCATATAAAGAAAGAAAAATATAAACAGCACTAAAAGCGGTTCATAAGCAATGACAATAATAATTAATGCTGCCAACAAAAGCAGTCGAAATGATGATCTTCCCTTGAAATTTATTTCCTTGAAGCTATGGTAACGCACATTACTAACCATCAGTATTCCACACGCTACGGCGATTAACCAGCCAATGAGATTTTCACTTGTAGTGCTAAGGCCAAGCTCATATCCTTGACTGGGTAGCCATTCATACAAACCTATCATGCCCGCCAATACAGCTGCAGCTGCAGGTGAGGGTAAGCCTTGAAAATAACGTTTATCAGCAATACCAACTTGAGTGTTAAAGCGCGCCAAACGCAAAGCGGCACACGCAGCATAGACAAAAGCTGCCATCCAGCCAATCTTACCCATACCTGATAAAGTCCATTGATAAACCAAAATAGCAGGAGCAACACCGAAGGATATTAAATCAGCCATCGAGTCATACTCAGCACCAAAAGTAGTTTGAGTATTGGTCATACGAGCCACTCGACCATCAAGAGCGTCCCAGAGCATAGCGAAGAAAATTGCCATTGCAGCAATCTCAAAATCTCCTTTAATGGAAGCTATAACGGCATAAAAGCCGCAGAACAAGCCAAAAGTGGTGAGAATGCTAGGCAGCAAATAAACACCTCTTTTGGCTTGGGCCTTATTATGTTCCATGTGTTAGATTATAAGCAGTTTTTTGTTTTTGAACTAATCAACCAATTTATTTTTGGCGATCCAAGGCATCATTGCACGAAGACTCTCGCCCACTTGCTCGATTTGGTGCTCACGCTGAACTTCACGACGCGCTGGCAGATTGCCTACATTAGCAACAAACTCCTTAGTAAATGTCCCGTCTTGAATTTCTGTCAATATTTTTTTCATTTCAGCCTTTGTTTCCTCAGTAACAATACGAGGTCCGCGTGTTACATCGCCGTATTCTGCTGTGTTTGAAATCGAGTAGCGCATAGTAGCAATACCACCTTCATACAACAAATCAACAATAAGTTTTAGCTCATGCATGCATTCAAAGTATGCCATTTCCGGTTCGTAACCTGCTTCAACCAGTGTTTCGAAACCTGCTTGAACTAGCGCTGTCGTACCACCACAAAGCACTGCTTGCTCACCGAATAAATCTGTTTCAGTTTCTTCTCTAAAGCTTGTCTCAAGAATGCATGTACGACCACCACCGATAGCACAAGCGTATGAAAGTGCAGTCGCTTTAGCATTGCCGGATACGTCTTGCTGGATAGCGATTAAATCAGGAATACCACCGCCTTTAACAAACTCTGAGCGAACCGTATGGCCAGGCGCCTTAGGGGCGATCATAATAACATCCAGATCCGCTCTTGGCTTAATCAAGTCATAGTGAATGTTTAAACCGTGAGCAAAAGCTAATGTTGCGCCTTGCTTTAAATTTGGCTCAATATTGTTAGAATAAATATCCGCTTGGAACTCGTCCGGCGCAAGCACCATCACTAAGTCAGCCCAGGCACTTGCATCCTCAACAGACATCACACTTAAACCCAGTTTTTCAGCTTTTGCTGCTGACGATGAGCCCACTCTGAGACCAACAACAACTTCAACACCTGAATCTTTAAGATTGTTTGCGTGTGCATGACCTTGAGAGCCATAACCAATAATCGTAACTTTCATTCCTTTGATAATTGAAAGGTCTGCGTCTTTATCGTAATATCTGTTCATTTTTTACCCTTATTCCTTAATTTTTAAATTACTGTTCTGCCTCTAGAAATTCCAGTCACACCTGTTCTAGAAACCTCCATTACTATTGCGAAATCAAGCGCATTTAAGAATGCGTTCAGTTTTCGTGTTTTGCCCGCAATTTCAATGGTGTAAGTTCTATCGCTTACATCAACAATTTTGCAAGAAAAAATATCCACCAATTGTTTGACTTCAAGCTCATCTTTTTTCTTTACACACACTTTAACAAGCATCAATTCACGCTCGACGTGATCTTGGTCCGTTAAATCAATTACTTTAACAACATCAATTAATTTGTTCAGTTGTTTGACAATCTGTTCAATAACTCGATCACTGCCCAAGCTAACAATCGTCATTCGAGATAAGCCTGGATCATTGGTTTGCGCAACCGTTAGTGATTCAATATTGAAACCACGGGCAGAAAATAGCCCTGACACCCTAGAGAGGGCGCCCGCTTCATTTTCTAAAAGTACTGAAATAATATGTCTCATAAACTACACCCTATACTGCGTTAAAGTCTGTTTCATTTTTTGAAACCATGTCATCGCGCCCTGCCAATAGCATATCGGAATGACCACCACCAGCTGGAATCATTGGAAAAACGTTTTCAGTTGGGTCGGTCAAAATATCAAGAAAAACAGTTTTATCTTTTTGCGCAAAAGCTTCAATTAAAGCCGGCTTAAGGTCTACTTCTTTCTCAACTTGAATGCCCACATGGCCGTAACTTTCTGCTAACTTAACAAAATCAGGCAAAGCATCCAAATAAGACATTGCATAACGTTTTTCATAGAAAAACTCTTGCCATTGTCGAACCATGCCCAAGTAACCGTTATTAAGACAAACGATTTTAACCGGGATACTGTATTGCAACATTGTAGAGAGCTCTTGTAGCATCATTTGAATACTGCCTTCGCCAGTAACACAGGCAACATCCCTATCTGGATCGGCCAATTTTGCACCCATTGCTGCCGGCAAACCAAAGCCCATGGTGCCCAGACCGCCAGAGTTAATCCAACGACGAGGTTCATCGAATTGGTAATATTGTGCCGCCCACATTTGGTGCTGCCCAACATCTGACGTTACGATAGCTTCGCCTTTAGTAACTTCATACAAAGCCTCGATAACCGTTTGTGGTTTGATAACACCCTCGGCTCTCTTGTAAGCCAATGAGTCCACACTACGCCAATCGTTTATTTGCGCCCACCATTTAGAAATATCGGCTAATTTAACATCTTTCAACTCATCAATTAACTCTGAAAGCACTTGGGCAACTTGGCCAACAATAGGAACATCGGCAACAACATTCTTTGAAATAGACGACGGATCAATATCGATATGAATAATTTTTGCCGTAGGACAGAATTTCTCAAGATTACCAGTGATTCGGTCATCAAATCTGGCACCAATAGCAACAACACAATCCGAACCGTGCATGGCCATGTTGGCCTCATAAGTACCGTGCATACCCAACATACCTACAGATAACTCATCGGTACCCGGATAAGCACCCAACCCCATTAAAGTTTGGGTAATAGGAAAATTAAGGAGTCGCGTAAACTCACGCAGCTCTTTAGATGCATTACCAATAACACTGCCACCACCTGAGTACAGAATTGGACGGCGTGATTTTGCAATTAACTGAGCAGCTTTTTTGATTTGACGACTGCTAGCTTTAACAGTTGGTTTGTAAGAGCGAATATCAACCGTTTCAGGATAAACTTCAGCCGTCATCTGCGCAATGGTAATATCTTTAGGAATATCGATTAATACAGGCCCAGGACGACCAGTGGTTGCAATATGAAACGCTCGCTTTACTGTGTCTGCAATGTTCTTAATATCCTTAACTAGGAAGTTGTGCTTCACACAAGAACGCGTAATACCGACAGCGTCAACCTCTTGAAAGGCATCACCGCCAATCAGTGGAGAAGGGACTTGCCCAGAGATAACAACCATGGGGATAGAGTCCATATGCGCTGTTGCAATGCCAGTTACAGCATTAGTAATACCGGGACCAGAAGTGACCAAAACAACGCCGGGCTTACCGCTTGTTCTTGCATAGCCATCTGCCGCATGTGTTGCACCCTGCTCGTGTCTCACCAAAATATGCTTGACTGCATCTTGCGTTTCAAGTGCATCGTAAATATGCAAGACTGCGCCGCCAGGGTAACCGAAGACGTATTCAACACCTTCGCTTTCTAGGCTATTTATCAGTATTTGCGCACCATTTAATTTCATGGTTGGTATCAATAATTAAAACTTTCTGATTATACCCAAAGACGTAGCGCTATAAAGCCCTTCATTACTAGCTTTTTGCTTGATAAAAACGACTTAATTGCGGTTGTATTTACGCCAAAATTTAACAACATAAAACAAAGAAATACGGTTGAAAAAAATATCTAATCTTCAATCTAAAGATCGTTTTGCCAATCTTCAGAGTAATAGCTTATGGGTGATGACAGTTGATCAAAAGTCTCAACACTATAAGCACCAGGCTGGGATAGAATTGCTGAAAGCAACTGATCATTTAACATGTGTCCTGTTTTATAGCCTTCGTAATGGCCAATTACATTACTACCCAAAAGGAATAAGTCGCCAACAATATCTAGAATTTTGTGTTTAACAAATTCATTGTGATAGCGCATACCGTCTTCATTGAGAATATCATCATCGGTCAGAGCAATAGCATTGTCAACACTTGCGCCTAGAGCAAGATTTTGCTTTTGCAGCATTTCAACATCTTTTAAATAACCAAAAGTACGCGCTCTAGAAATTTCTTTCAAATACGATTGTTCAGCAAAATCAATTGATAATTTCTGCCCGCTTTCCTTGACTTTCTTATGATCAAAATCAATCTCCAGCGTAACTTTAAAGCCATTATGTGGTTCGACTTGAGCCCACGATTGACCATTTTCAACTCTAACCGTTTCTTTTATAACAATAAAGCGTTTGGGCTCTTCCTGCTCTTCAATACCTGCAGATTGTACTAAAAAAATAAACGGCGCAGAAGAGCCATCCATAATAGGTACCTCAAAGGAGTCTAACTCCACCAAGACGTTATCAATACCTAGGGCAGATAATGCCGACATTAAATGCTCAACGGTTGATACTTTAACACCTTGACTTTCAAGCCCTGTAGACAAAACCACCTCATTAACAAAGGCACTATGGGCATGCACTTGTTTACCGCCCGCATCCAGTCTTTTAAAAACTACGCCATGATTCACATCAGCAGGGATTAGTGCTAGGTTGACCATTTTTCCACTATGGATACCGACACCTCGCGCCCTAACTGTTTTTTTAATCGTTCTCTGCTTTACCATGTTCTAGAATTCACCAATCAACCAATCTTTCATTTTACGCGTAATGCCATCTTTGCCCTTCGTTTTTACAAGTGTCTGTTGAGGCACGTCCTCTTTGTGCAGCAACAAGCCAATGGCGCCACTATAGCGATAATCGCCAATAATTGACTCCAGGCCAGAGACCATCGAACGCTGTACCACGCCTTTTTTTACTCGTCTCGAAAAAAAATTCCTTACTAAGTCTTCACAACCAGCTATCTCGGCGCCACCACCACACAGTACAAATCCCGCCTTAAGGCTACCTTCCAAATTTCGATGCTTTAAATCATTCTTTACCAAAGACAAAATATCGACATAAGCTTCTTCAACAACTTCAGACAACGTTAAATTAGAAAGTTGATGGGGGTCTTTATTGGTTGCTTGCACAAACTCAACAAGATGCTCGCCTCTAACGGTCGACGCTTTGGCACAGCCGTATTGCTCCTTCAATCTCTGAGCCTCATCAAAAGAGGTATCAAAAGCAAATACCACTTCTTCAGTAATGTTATTGCCGCCCACCGGAATAACTGCACTATAAACAATACCACCCTGCAGAAAAACTGAAAAATTAGTCACACCTGCACCAAAATCAAGCAAACAAACACCAGCGTCTTTGTCTTCCTGTGTCAACAAGGTGTGAGAATTAGCAATCGAATCAAGCACAACAATATCAACACTGAGATCACTCTGTTCAAGGCTTTTTTCAATATGTTTCAAGCTTGAACTTGAAACAGTGACAATGTGAACCTCTGATTCCAAAATAGAAGCCTCCATTTCAACAGGATTTTCAATCACTAGGGTTTCATCTAAAATGAACTTTTTATTGATCACATGAAGCTCTACTTTATTGGTTGGTTTTGTAATAGCCCGGGCTACTTCTAACACCTTATCAACATCCGCTTTTTCTACGATTTGATTGATTGGAATGCGACCATTTCGATTGATACAAGTAAGATGTGTGTCAGACAAATTT
>Ga0208335_1000766_pt1 | contig 10427 bp, 7 predicted proteins | sample DeeseametaMP0759_FD_184202 | JGI IMG/M metagenome (GOLD analysis project Ga0208335, IMG submission 184202) | Marine microbial communities from the Deep Atlantic Ocean - MP0759 (SPAdes) | ecosystem: Environmental > Aquatic > Marine > Oceanic | place: West of Cape Town, South Africa, South Atlantic...
ACTTATCCGGGGGGTTTTAGTGCGTATGTTGATTGTGGACGTTCTTTGTTTCAAATGTTTCCGGGTCTACACGAGTTGGATGAACAGTACCTGAATCAGACCGGCCCCGCAGATAAACGGCGGGGAAGCAATTATTTGGGGGAACTTCTCCATGAACGACGGCTGTATCCGCGAACCTTGGAACGCTTGACTGATGCGGAAGTAACGGAGTTGCAGAAAGATTTTATCCACACTCCTATTGCAATGTTTGAAAGCGGGGTCAGCTCTGCAGTGTTGAATACACATGTTATGCGCAAAGGCTTTGGTCTTGAACCGGACATAGCGTTCGGTTACAGCATGGGCGAAATTTCTATGCTGTATGGACTTGGAGTGTGGGAAAGCATGTCAAATATGAGCGACATTCTGAATAGATCCAAGCTTTTTGAAGAAAGGTTGGCCGGACCCATGAATGCAGTACGTGAAGCCTGGGATTTGGGACCTGATGAATTTAGACAAAAACCACTTTGGGGATGTTATTCTCTCCAGCTTTCTCCACAAATTGTACAGCAGGAAGTTGAAAACGAAGCGCATGTTTATCTGATTTTGATCAACACGCCGGAAGAAGTTGTGATTGCAGGCGAACCGACAGCTTGTGAGCGTGTGATTCAGCAACTGGGACGGCCTGTACATCCAATTCCGGTCACAGATGTGGTGCACTGTGAGCCGGTCAAAACAGAATATGAAGAAATTAAACGTGTTCACACAGATAAAGTTGTTGAATGTCCGGATATTGATTTTTATTCTGCAATCGATTATGAAGTTTCAAAATTAGACAGCAAAACATTGGCGCACAATGTTGCTACCATTTACGGAAAAACCGTGGATTATAGTCGTCTCATCGAAAAAGTTTATGCAGATGGAGCCCGTATTTTTGTGGATTTAGGACCTCGAACAACCTGCTCAAAGTGGATCAGTAAAACTTTGGATAAACGGCCTCACCTTTCGATCAGTGTTAACCGTAAGGGTACTGACAACAGAGAAATGATTCTTCAGGCTTTGTCCAGTCTGATAAGTCACCGAGTTCCGGTTAAGCTGGAAGCGCTTTTCCCGTCCCAGCCTGTCCAAGCGGAAAAACAACTTATGCAGACTATCAAACTTGGAGGCACTCCAGTTCAGCAAGTTTTTGAAAAAGGTGCTGATAAACTTTTTAAAGGCACTAAGGCACTAAGGCATCAAGGCACTGAGTTTCAAAGTTTCAAAGTTTCAGAGTTTCAAAGTGGGAGCGCGTCTGGCCGTGCGAGTACAAATTTGGTAGCCCCGGACTACGCACCGGGGAATGTTTCTGTTTCCTCTTTTTCACCATTTCCGGGTGAATACGGTTCTCACCGAAATTCGGCACACTCAGCATTTTTGAATGTTCGACAGCATGGAATGCGTCAGCTGGCAGAATTGATCAGTTCAAATACGAACACAAAAGGAATTTCAGTTTCCAATACTTTTCAACATACAGTTTCTCAAAAAACGACACCGGAGACACAGCAACCTGTACCACAAACAAAACCCTGCATTTTTGACTATCATGATTTACTGGAACTTGCAGGCGGCAGCATTGCCAATGTTTTTGGTGCCGAATATGCTGAAATTGATTCCTACCGACGCTGTGTGCGATTACCGATGGAACCATATTTACTGGTCAGCCGTGTGACACAGCTTGACGCAAAACTTGGAGAGTTCAAGCCTTCAACGATCACCACAGAATACGACATTCCAGAAAACGCGTGGTACACAACTGACGGTCAAATTCCGTGGGCAGTTGCAGTAGAGTCCGGACAATGTGATTTGATGCTGATCAGTTATTTGGGTATTGATTTTGACTGCAAAGGTGAGCAAGTTTACCGACTACTGGATTGTACATTGACATACCTTGACGACATGCCGCTTGAAGGACAAACTTTGCGCTACGAAATATCTATCAATTCGTTTGCAAAACATGATCAGAATTTGCTGTTCTTTTTTAATTATGAGTGTTTTGTCGGCAACAAAATGGTACTCAGGATGGATAACGGCTGTGCGGGATTTTTCTCAGATGAAGATTTATCTCAGGGCAAAGGTGTGATTCATACAGCACAGGAATTAGAGCTCAAAGAAAAAGCGGATAAAATCAAATTCCCGCCGCTTCTTCACTGTACAAAAACAACATTTACTCGACAAGAATTACTCGAAATTTCAGCCGGAAATCCTGCCGGATGTTTTGGTCCGGAATATAATCAGCAGGGAAAAAATCCATCATTAAAAAATGCGCCGGATCAGTTTTTGATGTCAGACAGAATTATGTCAGTAGAGCCGCATGGTGGTCCGTATGGTCTGGGATACATAGTTGCAGAAAAAGATTTAGCTCCGGATGACTGGTATTTCCCATGTCATTTTAAGGATGATCCGGTTTTGGCTGGATCCCTGATGGCAGAAGGCTGTGTACAGCTGCTTCAGTTTTTTCTTCTTCATCTGGGGTTGCAAACCTTAGTGGAAGACGCAACATTTCAACCGATTCATGGGTTGCCGCAAATTGTGCGTTGCCGGGGGCAGGTGATTCCGGGCGATCCTAAAATGACCTATCGGGTTGAAATCAAAGAGATCGGTTTGGAGCCTCATCCGTATGCAATTGCAGACATCGATATTTTGGTTGGCGACAGAATCGTGGTTGATTTTCGAGACCTGGGAGTTCAACTGGCGGAAAAAACTGGAAGCACCGGCGGCGGCAATTTGCTTCGTGTTTCTAAAAACCAACGCAAAGCATATTCCGGAGGAGAAATCAAAACACCGGATTCTAATATTCAAGTGCCGGAAACTAGTTACAGGCAGCTTGCTGCAGACGAACAGATGATTTGGGAATTTGCTTTGGGAGATGTGGAAAAATGTTTCGGTTCCGAATTTGCCATCTACAAAGGCCGTTCCATGCAGCGAAATCCGAACGGCGATTTGCAGCTTATTTCACGAGTCTATGATCTGCATGGCAAAAGGATGGAGTTTGATGAGCCGATGACCTTGGTCAGTGAATATGACGTTCCTGAAGATGCCTGGTTTTTTCGTAATAATTCTTATCCTGAAAACATGCCGTATTCCGTTTTGATGGAAATTGCTTTACAACCGTGCGGTTTTATTTCAACTCATTCCGGAGCAATTTTGACTTATCCGGAACTTGACTTGTATTACCGCAACCTTGACGGAAACGGAACTTTACTCAGGAATCCGGATTTACGCGGAAAAACGGTTTTGAATGAAGTCAAGTTACTAACCACGGTTGCCTCCGGAAACACTATCATTCAAACGCATCGTTTTTCTTTGAGCTGTGATGGACAAATATTTTTTGAGGGTGATACAATGTTTGGCTATTTTACCGGCGAGTCATTGGCTGCTCAAGTTGGTTTAGACGGAGGTAAAAAAGGGGTTCCGTGGATTGATGAAAACGCGTCTGACTCTTCAATTTTACTTGATTTGAATTCCGTTGATTTCCGGAAGGTTTTGGGCGAAAAACCTGAGCATCCTCATTTTCATTTGTGTTCCGGACAACTCAGTTTTTCTGATATAATCCGGATCGTGCCGGAAGGCGGAAAATTCAGCAAGGGCTATGTTTATGCACGTAAAGAAGTCAATCCGGAAGACTGGTTTTTCCCCTGTCATTTTCACGGGGATCCAGTTATGCCCGGTTCACTTGGAGTGGAAGCAATAATTCAAGCTTTGCAGGCTTTTGCCTTGCAGCAGGGAATTGGAAACTCATTCAAAAGTCCAAGGTTTTTGCCTGTTTTGAGCAAGGTTGCCTGGAAATATCGTGGACAAATTATTCCACAAAATAAATACATGCAGCTGGACTTGCATGTTAAAAACATAGAGCAAAAAGTGGGGCAGGTGGTCTTGACTGCAGATGCAAACTTGTGGCGGGAAGATTTGAGAATCTATGAAATATTTGACATTGTAGTTGGAATTTCAGAAACAGAAAAATAAAACAGTTTTTTTGGAAACTCCTTGGAGTTGTGTTTTCATCAATCGAATAATTTCTTATTGAAATCATTGAAAAATATTATTTTTCAACCAGCTCGAAATATTTTGGTTACAGAAAAAAAGGCCTTGTACTATATTGAAAAATTTCAGTTGAAACAGTTTAAAGTCCGGACAGTTTTAATGAAGTTTTTACAGGAGGATAGCAAACTCCGCCCTCCCAACAACCCTGGAAGCCAATTTCCAGAATTCCCTTAGATTCTCCTTTGATTGTTGGAGTAAGATGTAACGTAGCTTCCACGACATTATGATAAATTTCACTTAAACCAAAAAATGGGTCATCAATAACTTCTGGTGGAGGAAACTGAACATTCTCAATGATAAAATCTTTACTGGTGAAGATGAACTTTTCTTTGTATAGATAATAGAACTTTGGAATTTGCCAGCGAATAACTGCTTCGGAAGGTCCTACAATGATGTGATCCATCACAAAAGCTTCTTCCGGAGCAAGCGGTTCTGAACCGAATGGTACTTTCTCTGTAGCTGAAGAAAAAGTTGCAAAGCACAGAGTTATCAAAACCAGTAAGATTTTTGCTAATGTGTCACCATTCATATTATTTTCTTCCTAAAATTCATAAACTATTTGTTTTTCCAGTAAATGACAAGGATCATTTAAAAAAGACTTTTACTACAGTTCTTCCAAACGCACTTATTCATCGTGATCCGTAGTACTGAAAGTGTAGGTAGTCACTACACCTTTTTCATCAAACTGAATGACAAGATCCTTCGCCTCCCTTTTTCCAAAAAGAGAATAATCATAATTACCGTAAGTCCAGGCCAGTTCTCCATCCTGAATTCCTGAAAGCCACGGAGATCCAAACAACTTCCGGATCTCATTTTTGGTAGTCTGACCAATCTTGATCACAGATACATTTGCCTCAGGAAAGTCTTTTCCCAGTGTGACGCAGCCAGACGTAAACAAGCTTATTCCAGCTAAAAGAATCAAAATTATTGCAAAGTTTCGAATAACAAACCCCCTTTCAGTAGATTCAAAATGATTTCCAATATTCATATATTTACCTACACTCATGAGTTGTGAAATCTCGTAAGATATTGCAATTATTTACTGCAGTATGTCATCTCGACCAAAAGTATAAATCTGATAATATACTGATATTATATATAAATTATCACACACATTCGGGATAACACGAAATAACCTGTGACTGTCGAGTACCTTTATTAAAATATGTATATAATTTAAGGATTGCTTTGAGTTGCCAAAAAACTGTCTGCTGAAGATAAAAAAGATGCAGACCGTTCAAGAAAATCCCAGCTTTTACTATCCCAAAATTTATCTTCAAGGAACTCATCCAATCCAGAAAAATATGTTATTATCGGTTTCACGGGACTCAACTGTGGAATAGCAGATTTCTTACTTTGTCCCATCAAGGCAAATACAATATCACCGTTCATAGCCATCAAATACTCATAATCATTTGTATCTAATTCGGGATCAACAAAAATTTGTTTTTTCTCATCATAATAATTCAACTTCGAAAATCGAAGCATTTTTGAATAAGCCTTATTGTAGCTTTCATTTTGGAATTTGTCCGCCGCCCGCTGAAACAGTTTTGCCAGCAAAACATGATCCTGAAGACCGCTTTTACCACGCCACTGTTTTTCTTTGATAGTATAAAAGTGATAAATTCGCTTGTTATTGAGAATCATTCCGGAAAGAAAATCAAGTGAATGGATCACTTTGTTTTCGAGATTATTATCTTTTGAATAATCAAGTACATCCAAGAAATAAGTGAGTGTTACAGCTAAATGATCTGTAAAAACCTTACTGATTACCAAAGGCGGTTTTACATTTTTTCGGCGATTCTCATTCAAAAAATAATACGATGTGTCTGCTGCTTGAAAACTGAGAAAAGAACCAGTCTCCTCATCGTATAATGTATTAGACAAATAGTGAATACTTTGCTGAGCCACTTCAATGAATTTTGGATTTGGATTTTCCTCATTCACTTTGTACAAGAGTAAAACTGTTCCAGCATTAAGACCAGCCATTTTTTCATAATGAGGTACTTGCCAATCACCGGTTTCGGCAAAACGAAAAAATCCGCCTTCAATTGGATCATAAATATTCTCGATTGCTTTTTTTAGTGTTTCAGAAATCCATAAAACTGAGTCCTGTCGATTTTCTCCTTTGGTAGATTTTATGAGATAGAGGAAAGTTTCCGGAAGGATTGTTTTTATTCCGTTTCCAACTCCATATTCTTCAGTATCAAAATTATCCAAAACGCCTTTAATGTAAGTATTGCGCATATTATCTAAAGTTGATTTATTGAATTTTGTAGGCGGATTATATTCAAATGCAAATATTTTCTCTCCATCAACAGTTTTTCCTTGTTTCACATTTTGAATCACATCCTGAATGACTTCAAGAAAAGGCTCTGCGTAAAGGGTTCCGGAATACTTATAATATTCTGATGTGTCAGGATTCAAAAATACTGTAAACGGAACTCCTTTTGCCTTATATTTTTGATAAGCACTTGTGTTGATATTTGCATCGATAAACACATTGACAAAATTTTCGTTGAGGTAAGAAATTACTTTTTCATCAGTGAGTGTTTTCTCGTTGAAGACATGACACCAATGGCACCATTGAGCGGCAAATAGTAAAAAATATGGTTTTTTCTTAAACCTGTTCTTTTGGATGACATTGGGATCATATTCTAGAAAATGGACATCAGAATCCTCATGCTCAAAAGCAAAAGATGTTGCATTCAATTGGAGAAACACCAAAAGACATAAACTAAATTTGATAAATGAATTCATGATCACTTTCCAGGTGATTTACACGTTTTATTATTGATAACAAAACTGGTATCAATTTACTACCAAAAGTCGTTTAATTTGCGCAAGAAGAGGAACTGTATTCGTATCATGCGGGAATGTTTTTTGCGGTTTTCCGTCCGGTCCGACCACAAAAATATCATCTGAGTGAGAAATCACGTAGCCTAACGCAGAATCCTGAACAAGTGTTTTTTTGTATTTTACACCATATTGCTTTGCAACTTTGGTCAATGTTTTAATATCGTCAGTAAGTCCTACTATGTTTGGATGAAAATAATCTGTGTATTGTTTGAGTATCTCAAGATTGTCTTTTTCAGGATCAAGACTAATGAATAGTGCCTTAGTTCTTTTCAACTCATCAGGCGACATTTGGGAAAAGACATTGCTGATGGTGGCTAAGGAAATTGGGCAAACATTTGGGCAGGAGGTGTAACCGAAAAACAAGAGGACAACCGAACCACGTAAATCTTTGAGTGAGAAAGGGCCTTCTGTAGACTTTAAAGTAAAATCTCCACCATGAAAATTATTTGTCCCTGACACTTTTTTTTCGTGTGCCGTAAGTATAAAAATATATTCAGATAAGAAAAATAAAAGCACAAAGACCAATAAAAATATTTTGCTCTTAAAAAACAATTTCTTCCAGCACATAATTCATATCCTGCTCAAATGATTTTGCAAAATAATCATTTTATTGGAGTTAAAAAGACGGGCAAAGGAAGTCGGTTTTAGAAACGCGATATTTATTTCTTCTTGCTCAAAACGCTGGAAAACGACGAATCTTACTGGCATAAAAACACCGGCAAGAAAATTTGAAGAAATTAGCCCGCTGCAACTTTCGAGGTTACAAAATTCAACTATTTTGTAATGTTGGAAATCAATATCCGGAGCAATACCTTGACTATACCTTTTGTGGATATTATCTATATTGCTGATGCGCTTAATCAGATAGTTTCGTACTTCAATTTCTTTGATCAGATCATCAAGAAGATCTTTGAAATTTTTCCCCATAAAAACCTTTTTGACAATATCCTGAGCAACTTCCATCGTGTCATTTTTCTAGGTTGCTTTCGTCGGATTTTTTTTCTTTACGAGTACTCTGAAAAACTATTACACCAAAAGCAGGTCGTGTTACACAATCGCCAACCTGGCATACAAAGATTGAGGTTTAAAGCAGTTTGAATGAATTATACAGGTACTGCCAGGACACTAATTATTCACCTGGATTCTTGATTGTTTTGATGTAATTTATCAAATCCCAGCGGTTATTTTCAGATAAAATCAAGCCAAACGGCGGCATATCCGAACGTCCATTAGTAATAAACCAAAATAGATATCCGTCTGTTTCTTCACCTGTGTTGTTCCAGACCCACAGTTGCCTGGGCCAGGTAGTGAAGCTGTGAGCAACTGTTCCATAACCATTTCCACTTAAACCATGGCATTTAGCACAGTTATTTACAAATAACTTTCCCCCACGACTTGCTGAAGCTGCTTTATCCGTAATGGGGTTCTTCATGTTTGGAAACACTTCGGCAGTATCACCCAGGATTGCGATAGCCTCCTCTTCTTCATCAAGAATCGGAGCATTCGCCAGAAGGGGACCATGATGTACCTTGTACTTATGTCCTGCAGGATCCTCAATCTCTCCAATGACATTTTCAATTTTTTCTCTTGAGACTGCTCCGGAATCAAATTGAACAGTAAGAACCGGCCATCCGGTTTTTGTATTTTTTAGATTTAAATCAATTACTTTAACCTCTAATTCTTTTTCCAGCGCGGATTTCAAAGCCTTGGGACTTGCAGGCGAGATTAACCCTTCGATCTTAAACTCCTCTTCAATTGTTCCGGCAAAAACAGCATGGGAACCCATGATCAAAAAGAAGAATGACAAGATAATAAAACTAAATATTTTTTTCATAAACACCTTGGTTCATTTTGCTAACAAAATGGAGGATGCACTTAGTAAAACCGCCCTATAATTTTTTCTAAAAAGTCTAGTTACTGAATTTTATCTTTTTGGACGCTTCCCACTTTTTTCCAAGATTGTCCACAAAAACCACCTTGACAGGTGTTTCCTGAATGGCTTTTAATTTAAATGTGAAGAGAGGATCATCGGCAATTCCGGATGACATGCGAAAGCGGCTGACCAGTTGGTCACCATAATAGACAAACATGTTTCTAATGAAGGAAACGGGAATTGCCCTGCTAAATACCGGCTTTGTTTCAGCGTCAACTATTCCCAGGCCGGTAAAGGAGGGATGGTCGAATTTAACTTTGACCTTAAACACTTTATCTTTTTTGATACGCCTGGAAATTCTTATGCGTGGATCCCGGATTGTTTTTGCCATTGTTCTTCTCCATTAAAATTATTTAGATATCTTCATTAACTTATTGAAATCCCAAAATATTTATTCTATCATCCAAAGCAGAAGTTATTGGTGAATTCTTGCGGATATAGTTGATCAATTCTTCCACAAAAACTATTCCTGTGTCCTTAACTTTCGACGCCCCAAAAAGGGGGCCGTTCTGAAACCTTGTGTGTGCGGAAGCAACGCTGTAAACTGCATCTTTCGAGAATGGTTTCCCGCCAACTGTCAATGAGACAATTCTATTTCCGGGTGATTTTGCTAAATCTGCAACAAGTTTCATTCCGGAAAAACGAATCATATCTCCGCCAACTCTTGTGTAAGGATCTTTATTGACCACTGAACCCAAAATATTTTCGAGCAGAGTTTTTAGTCCTTTTCCTCCCATAGAATATGTAAAAACATGACCGTCTGTTGGTACAATGTTATAAACATCTTCAGCAGTTATTTTTCCCGGCATCATTGTCGCTCCATATCTCCAAGCAGGAAAAAAAGCGATGTCGGTTTTTTGAGAATCTCTCATTGCGTCAGTCAGCAAATTTCCCATGCTGCTCTGAAAATAGTCCCGCCGGTACAGCATGACTTTGGTCTGCCCAACCACTTCGCTCAACTGTTTTAGATAAGGCCGGTAAGCCTCTTCCACAAGTTTTGCAATTTCCGGATCAGGCTTAATTTGATTCTGTCTTACTTTGAGTAAACGATAATCAAAATTTTGTATTTTCTTATCTTTAACATCAACATCAAGACTGACAACATATTTCCCATGTGCACCGCCCTGGAAGATGATGGTGTCGTTCCAGACAACCGGATCAAGTACCTCATCGTGAGTGTGTCCGCTCAGATAAACATCAATCCCATCTACTCTCCGGGCAAATTTCTGATCCAGGCCGTAACCGCCATGTGAAACGAAGACCACAAGATCTGGATTCTCCTGCTTGCGGATATCTTCAATCAGTTCGCGTGCTTCTTCTTCTTTGATTCCGAACTTGAACCACTGTGCTGCACCGGTAATTGCTGAAGTTAAGGCTGTCCAGGGGTAAGTTAATCCAATAACCGCAATTTTGAGATTTCCGACTTTCCGGATAACATATTGATCCAGAACCGGTTCTTCCCATTCTCTATCAGTCAGGTTGTAGGCAATTACCGGAAAATCGGCTAAGTCAATCAAATCCAGAAAATGTTCTTTTGGATATAAAAACTCCCAATTTCCGGGAGTCATGACATCGTAAC
>Ga0208335_1000778_pt1 | contig 10295 bp, 9 predicted proteins | sample DeeseametaMP0759_FD_184202 | JGI IMG/M metagenome (GOLD analysis project Ga0208335, IMG submission 184202) | Marine microbial communities from the Deep Atlantic Ocean - MP0759 (SPAdes) | ecosystem: Environmental > Aquatic > Marine > Oceanic | place: West of Cape Town, South Africa, South Atlantic...
TGCCGCAGCTCGCCGCGCGCCCAGGATCGTCGACCCCAAGGTCGCCCCGCGCAAGGCCGATGGCCACGCGATCACGCGGCAAAAGGACATGTTCGCCGCGTTCGACCTGCCCAGCCTCGAACTGCTGTCCGACCGCGGGGAGGCCAACGTGGTCCCGCTCGACCGGCAGGCGCTGGAGCGCAATGCACGGCTGCTCGAATCGGTGCTCGACGATTTCAACGTGAAGGGCGAGGTCACCGCCGTGCGCACCGGCCCGGTGGTCACCATGTACGAGCTGGAGCCTGCTCCCGGCACCAAGGCCGCCCGCGTGATCGGCCTGTCCGAAGACATCGCCCGCAACATGAGCGCGGTTTCCGCGCGCGTCAGTACGGTGCCCGGCAAGACCGTGATGGGCATCGAACTGCCCAATGCCGAACGCCAGATGGTCGGCTTCAAGGAGCTCGCCGCCTGCGCCGACTTCGTCGATGCACCCGGCGACCTGCCGATCATCCTGGGCAAGGACATCGCGGGCGAACCCGTGATCGCAGACCTTGCCGCGATGCCGCACCTGCTGGTCGCGGGGACCACGGGCAGCGGTAAATCGGTCGGCCTCAACACGATCATCCTCTCGCTGCTCTACCGCTTCACGCCCGCCGAATGCCGCCTGATCATGGTCGATCCCAAGGTGCTGGAACTGAAGAGCTACGAGGATATCCCGCACCTCCTCTCCCCCGTCGTGACCGAGCCGGAGAAGACCATCCGCGCCTTGAAGTGGACGATCGAGGAGATGGAGCAGCGCTATCGCAAGATGAGCGAGGTCGGCGCGCGCAACCTCACGGGCTTCAACGAACGCGTGCGCTCCGCAAAGGCCAAGGGCGAACCGCTGGGACGGCGCATCCAGACCGGCTACGATCCCGAAACCGGCGAGGAGATCGTCGAGGAGAAGGAGCTCGATTACGAGGAGCTGCCGCTGATCGTGGTGATCGTGGACGAGCTCGCGGATTTGATGGCGGTGGTCGGCAAGGACATCGAAATCCTGATCCGCCGCCTGACGCAGAAGAGCCGCGCGGCGGGCATCCACCTGATCATGGCGACGCAGCGCCCTTCGGTGGACGTCATCACCGGCGTCATCAAGGCCAACCTGCCCACCCGGATCAGCTTTAAGGTCACCAGCCGGATCGACAGCCGCACGATCCTGGGCGAACAGGGCGCCGAAACGCTGCTCGGCAAGGGCGACATGCTGTTCAAACCCAATATCGGCAACCTCACCCGCGTCCACGGCCCGTTCGTGAGCGACGAGGAAGTGGAGGCCGTGGCCGAGCACTGGCGCCAGCAAGGCTCGCCCGCCTATGTCGACGCGGTCACCGAAGAGCCGATGGACGGCGGCGGCGGCTTCGCCTTCGAGGACGAACTCACCGCGAGCGACAATCCCGAAGAGCGCAAGTACCGGCAGGCGTGCCAGGTCGTGTTCGAGAACCAGAAGGCGAGCGGCAGCTGGCTCCAGCGCCAGATGGGCGTGGGCTACAACACCGCCGCCAAGTGGATCGAGCGGATGGAGAGCGAAGGCCTGGTCGGCCCCGCCAACCACGTCGGCCGCCGCGACGTCTACCGCGACAAGGATGGCAACCCGCTCTGACGCCTGCGATTCGCCCTGCGCGCCGGTAGGGGTTCTGACACACCTGACACACTGTCTTGGGGTGGAAAATCTCGCCCCGTGTGAGGCGAAATTCCAGCGAAAGTTCGACGGTGTGAAAGAGCCGCGCTCAGGCTAGCGCTGCGCAAGCGTGTAGGACAGCGCGCGCATCATGCGACCGCGCAGCGTAAACGCGCAGGGCTCGATCGGTCAGCCCCCGATCCCGTCGAGCCGCGCGACAGCCTCTTCAGGCAGAGCGAGATTGGCCGCAGCCACGTTCTGGCGCAGGTGTTCGACCGAGCTCGTTCCCGGGATCAGCAGGATATTGGGCGAGCGCTGCAGCAGCCAGGCGAGCGCGACCTGCATCGGCGTAGCGTCCAAATCCCGTGCGACGTTTTCCAGCGCTTCCGATTGCAGCGGATCGAACCCGCCAAGCGGGAAGAACGGGACATAGGCAATGCCTTCCTGCGCAAGATGGTCGATCAGATCATCGTCGCCGCGATTGGCGAGATTGTACATATTCTGCACGCAGACGATCTCGGTCATCGAACGCGCCGCCTCGACCTGTTCGGGCAGCGCATTGCTGATCCCCAGCGCGCCGATCCGGCCTCGTTCCTTCAGCACAATGAGCGGTTCGAGCATCGGCCTCACATCACCGGGAGTAGGCCCCGCGTCGCCCGCGCCGAACATCAGCCGCAGGTTTGCAATATCGATCCGCTCGATCCCGAGGTTATCGCAATTGCTTTCGACCGCATCGATCAGTTCCTGCGGCTCCATCGCCGACAGCCAGGCACCTTCGTCGTCGCGGCGTGCGCCGAGCTTGGTCACGATCGTCAGATTCTCGGGAAAAGGCGCAAGCGCTTCGCGGATCACGCGGTTGGTGTGGTGCGGGCCGTAGAAGTCGCTCGTATCGATATGGTCGATGCCGAGCGCGAGTGCTTCGCGCAGAACGGCGATCGCACCCTCGCTGTCCTTCGGCGGGCCGAAAACATGCGGGCCGGCGAGCTGCATCGCGCCGTAGCCCATCCGGTGGACGGTGCGGTGGCCCAATGCGAAGGTGCCCGAATTGGCGATGGCGTTGTCTGTCGTAAGCATTGGCAATTCCTTTATTTCTGATCGGTTTGCGGGGCCGGAGTCAGTGCTGTCGCGAGCACGTCGCGCAGCGGAGTTGGCTTGCGGCCGAGGAGGTTTTCGAGCGTCGGATCGACCGTGCTGAAATCGCCCCGACGAGAGGCGCGAAAGGTGCCCAGCAGCATTTCGGCGTAGTGTTCAGGCACGCCGGCAGCGACCTTCGCCGCTTTCCATTCCGCGTCCGAAACGACGGTGTGGCGAATCTCGCGGCACGTGATCTGCGAGGCGAGTTCGGCAATCTCGCTCATCGTCCAAGCGCGCGATGCCGTCAGCGGCGGAGTTGCCCCGTCGAAGGTCGCCTCGCCCGCCAAGAGCGCCGCGTCCGCCCGTGCCAGATCGTCGCGCGCGGTCCAGCAGACCGGGCCATCCTCGGGCACGCGCAATTCGCCGCGCTTCAGATCTTCGCCGATCATCTGCAGGCAGCTCTCGGCATAGAAGCCGTGTCGCAGCGCCGTGAACGGCGTGCCACTTGCCTTCAGGTCCGCTTCGCTCTTGGCGTGCTGGTCGGCGGGCGGAAAGGGCGATCCCTCGCGCGCGCCGGCATGGGAGGTGTAGAAGATGCGTTCGACCCCTGCGTCGTTGGCGGCGGCGATGGCATTGCGGTGCAAGCTGCGCGCCTCCTCTCCGAGCTTGTCGACCGAGACGATCTCGATCCGCTCGATCCCGGCAAAAGCCTCGGGCAGACTGGCCGGATCAGCGAAGTCCGCGCGCCGCACCGCGACGCCATCGGGTGGCGAGAGCGAATCCGGCTCGCGCGAAGCGGCGATGATCTGCGCCGGAGCTGTGCGCTGCGAAAGATGTTCGACGATTGCGCGGCCAAGATGGCCGTTGGCGCCTGTTACCAAGATCATGGCTGCACTCCTTCCAGTGATATAGCTTTTCCGTTATCAGCGATAACAGCTATAGGCAATCGGCGCTATCATTGTTCCCGTATCGTCGATAATGATTGGCCATGACGACGGACGAAGCCACCGACACCGATACGAGGCGGGCAGTGCTCGACGCCGCTGCCGAGCTGATTGCGAGCGGCGGAACCGCGGCACTGACGACGCGCGCGGTCGCCGCCAAAGCTTCGATCCAGCCGCCTACGCTCTACCGCATCTTCGGCGACAAGCGCGGGCTGCTCGACGCGGTGGCGCAAGACAGGCTGGCACGGTTCGTGGCGGAAAAGGAAGCGCATCCGCCGCATCCCGATCCAATCGAGGACCTGCGGCAGGGGTGGAGCCGCTACGTCGCCTTCGGCCTCGAGAATCCGAACGTGTTCGCGATCATGAACGAGATAGGTTCGCCCTTGGCGCAGTCCCCTGCATCGCTCGCCGGGATGGCGGCCCTGCGCCGCCGCGTGGCGCAGATCGCGCGGGCCGGCCGGCTTCGTGTCGCCGAAGAACGGGCCGTCGCACTCGTCCATGCGTCTGCGGTCGGCATCGTGACCACGTTTCTGGCCCTGCCTCCCGACGAACGGGACGAGCAGATGCTCACCATGGCCCGCGATGCGGCCATTGCTGCGATCGTGGACGAGACGGCAGCTTCGCAAGCATCCGGGCCGGTGCCGCACGCGATCGCCCTGCGCGCGCACCTCGATGACACAGACGGGCTTTCGACGGCGGAAAAATCGCTTCTGCGCGAATGGCTGGAGCGGCTGATAGAGCGCTGAGGAATATCCTCGCGGCGCAAAACCACGAGATTGACGCGCCATGTGGATGCAGAACGTGAGCCAAAGGAGCGTCGGCTGGCAAGCTGAGTACCCCTCACACATGCCCTCCCTGCAACCCGCGTAGCCTTCATCGCAATTGCGCTCTGCGCGCGAAACCTGCATCGCCCGGCATCAAGTCCCACCCTACTTGCACAGGATCGGCGCGGGCGCGCCTGGAGGCGAGAGATGAAACTCGAGATCAACGAACATGCCGCATGGGTGTTCAAGGCCGGCTGGAAGGGGCTGTGCCCGCGGTGCGGCAAGGGCCACATGTTCAAGTCCTGGCTCAAGGTCAGCGACAGGTGCGACGTGTGCGGGCTCGATTACCGCTTCGCCTCGCCCGACGATGGGCCTGCGTTCTTCTCGCTGTGCTTCGTCGCCTTTCCGCTGGTCTTCCTGATGGTCTGGGTGCAGGTGGCGCTGGAACCCCCGATCTGGCTGCTGCTGATCATCGCGGTGCCGCTGATAAGCCTCGGCTGCTTGCTGCCGCTGCGCCCGATCAAGGGCTGGCTGGTCGCCTCGCAATATGTGAACCGCTCGGTCGAGGCGGGGACGGAGAAGCTGTGGGCGGAGATGCACGCGCGCGAGGACGAGCACAAGCGCGGTGAGGGCCGCGACTGAGCGGCACGCGCCCCGCCCGCGCCCTCAGCCGCCGAACCAGCGCCTGAGGCTGGCCGATCGCAGGCCGATCGCCGCGCCGGCAATCACCAGCAGCGCCGCGACACCCGTCGCGATGGCAACCGGCTCCGCGCGCTGTCCGCCCGCGGCGTAGATCGCCGAGAGCGCCCACAGGAACACCACCGCGTAGAACGGATTGCCCCGCCCCCTGACGAGCGCGAGACAGGCGATGATCCCGCCGGTCAGCACCACCAGCGCCGAAATCAGCGGCGCGGCCTCTCCGCCATCGACGCCGTAGAACAGCAGCGTGGCGGCAATGTTGACGATGGTCGCGGCGGTCAGCCACGCGGCCAGCGCGCTCAATGGCAGGACCGCGAGCCAGCGCTCGCCGGTCGAGAAATTCGGCTCCCAACGGGCGAACACGCGGTAGATCGCGATGAGGCAGGACAGGGTGAGGATGATGATCACTGCGGAGAACACCGCCAGCCCGAAGAACTGCGTGTAAAGCGCCCACAGCGCATTGCCGAGGAAGGCACCCGCTGCAGGCAGGCGGATCTGCGCCAGAAGCCTGTTCGTCCGCTGCCCGGGCAGGGCCTGGTAGATCGCGAAGGCGATCGTACCGGCAAACAGCGGCCCCCAGATAGAGAAGGCCCAGCCCGCGGGCGTGATCAGCGTGCGCACCGCATTCGACTGCGAGCCGATCGGGTCGCCGATACCCAGCGCGGGCAGAGAGGTCGTGACGATCTGGAGCAGGGCCGCGACGATCACGGCCCCGACCAGTGCGGGATTGGCGTTTATCCGGGTGTCGCTGGGTTTCATGATGGGAAAACCGCGGCGTACCGATTTCGTTTCTGCATATGCGCGTGCGAAAGCCCCTGCAGGCTCAGCCCTGTGTGTCATCCACCGCCAGCAGGGCGACCGCGATGACGCATTCCATGATCGATTCCAGACCGATGCGGGAGCGCACCTGCGCCGCGATCCCCTGCAACGCCACGAAGGCGGAGGCGGCGAGCACGGCCCGGCGCTCGGCCGGATTTCGGCGGCCTAGGTCCATACCCGCGAGGCGGAGCTGTTCTACTGGATCATCACCTTCTCGCAGACGTTGGGGACGGCGCTGGGCGACTGGGTCGCGGACGGGCCGCTGGGCTATCTGGGCGCAGCGGGCATCTTCGGCGGCGCGCTCGCGCGCCGCAGCGATCATGCTGCTGGTGACGCTGCTGCCGCAGCGGCCCGAAACGGTCACGCAGCAGGAGCGGCTGGAGAGCTGACCCGTCGCGGCGAGGCACACGAAAAGGCCGCCACGCTCGAGAAGAGCGGGCGGCCTTTTTATTAGCAGTGGGTGGCGGCGGGCCTTACTCGGCCGCTTCGCCCTGCGTGCCGTTGGCGGTTTGCGCCTCGGCCCGCTCCGCCTCGAGCACGCTGTCGCTCTCGAGATCGGCGGCGGTCAGCTTGGGGTGCTGTTTGATGCGGCTGGCCATTTCTTCCATCGTGCCGGCAGGCAGCGCGACGAGACCGATCTTGGCCAGCGGCCCGTCACGGTTCCACATATCCATCCACTGGTCGAGATAGGCCTGCAGCCCGGGAATCGCCTGCAAGTGGGCCAGCTTGACGTAGATGTAGAGCGGGCGCGCGCCCGGATACTTGAAGCTGGCGATGTTGTCGTAGGTCGGCTCGACCCCGTTCATCGGCAGGCCCTGCACCTTGCCCTCGTTCTCTTCGAGGTAGGAATAGCCGAAGATGCCCACGGCGTTCTTGTTGCCCTGGATCTTCTGGACGATCAGATTGTCCTGCTCGCCCTGGTCGACATATTTGCCGTCGGAGCGGACTTCGGTGCAGGTCCGCTCGAACGCGTCCTTGTCGCTGTCCTTCAGGGCTTCCATCGCCGGGTCGGTTTCGCAACCCGCGGTCAGGACCAGCTCCTTCAGCGCATCGCGCGTGCCGCTGGTCGAGGGCGGGCCGTAGACCAGGATCGGGGTGGCGGGCAGCGAGGGGTCGACATCGGCCCAGGTCTCGTTGGTCTGTTCCTTGCCGTAAGGGTTGGCGGCGAGCGCCTTGTACACGATTTCCGGCGTCAGGTTCATCATGATCCCGCCCTGCGCGCTGGCAAAGGCGATCCCGTCCAGCCCGACCTGGATTTCGGTAATATCGTTCACTCCGTTCGACTGGCAGGTTTCGAACTCGCTCACCTTCATCCGGCGCGAGGCATTGGCCATATCGGGCGTATCCGCGCCCACGCCCTTGCAGAACAGCGCGATGCCGCCGCCGCTACCGGTCGATTCGATCAGCGGCGAACGCATGCCGGGATTGGAGCGCGAGAAGCTCTCCGACACCAGCTTGGCGAAGGGATAGACGGTGGACGAGCCGACCGCGCGGATCGATTCGCGGGTGCCGCCGCTGCTGTCGCACCCGGTCAGCATCAGGCCGGCAGCCGCCGCCATCGCCAGAACATGCGTGATTTTCATTGGGAAACGCCTTTCTCTCAAATTGGTAAGGCCTGCAGAGCCGGGACGGCTAGAATGCAAGTGTGACACTCATATGACCGGACCGGTGGTGATCGCTCCTGCTCGCGCCGTCGCACTCGTGCCCGCTTTGCCTTGCCGTGGACCGCGCGCCAACCTAACGAGCGCGACGTAACGGAAAAAAGGCTTTTCACACCCATGCGCATCGGATGCCCGAAGGAAATCAAGAACCACGAATACCGGGTCGGGCTGACCCCCGAAAGCGCCGGCGAGCTGGCGCGCCACGGCCACGAGGTTTGGATCGAAAGCGGTGCCGGCCTCGGCATCGACGCGACCGACGCGGAGTACACGGCCGCCGGTGCGCGCATCGTCGACGGGCCCGACCCGATCTTCGCCGAGTGCGAGATGGTGGTGAAGGTGAAGGAACCCCAGGCGGTCGAGCGCAAGAAGCTGCGCGAAGGCCAGATCCTCTATACCTACCTGCACCTCGCGCCCGATCGCGAGCAGACGGTCGATCTGGTCGATTCGGGCGTCACCGCGATCGCTTACGAAACGGTCACCGGGCCCAACCGCTCGCTCCCGCTCTTGAAGCCGATGAGCCAGGTGGCCGGGCGGATGAGCGTGCAGGCGGGCGCAACCGCACTGGAGAAAGCGCATGGCGGGCGCGGCGTGCTGCTGGGCGGCGTGCCGGGCGTGATGCCGGGCAAGGTCGTGGTGATCGGCGGCGGCGTGGTCGGCTTCAACGCGGCGCAGATGGCTGCGGGCGTCGGCGCGGACGTGACCATCCTCGACCGCGATCCCGAAGTGCTGGAGCGGGTCGGCACCCATTTCGAAACCCGCGCCAAGACGCGCTTCTCCAACGCCGCCAACCTGCACGCGGCGGTGTGCGAGGCGGATCTGGTGATCGGCGCGGTGCTGATCCCCGGCGCGGCTGCGCCCAAGCTCGTCACCCGCGACATGCTGCGCGACATGCAGAAGGGTGCGGTGCTGGTCGATGTCGCGATCGACCAGGGCGGCTGCTTCGAAACCAGCCAGGCGACCACCCATGACAACCCGACCTATGTGGTCGACGACATCGTGCATTACTGCGTCGCCAACATGCCCGGCGCGGTCGCGCGTACCAGCACCTATGCACTCAACAACGTGACCCTGCCCCACGCGCTGCAGATTGCGGACAACGGGTGGAAGGCCGCGATGCGCGCCAATTCGCACCTCGCCGAAGGGCTCAACGTGTGGGACGGCAAGGTCACCTACAAGGCGGTGGCCGAAGACCTGGGATACGAATATGTTCCGGTCGAAAAGGCACTTGCCTGATACGACAATGACCTGAGCGGGAGAGATACGATGGGCATCCAGCAACCGGTGAATTCGGGCTTCGGCCGGACGAGTGAACCGCAGGAGGTGCTGGACGGCATCGATCTCTCCGGCAAGGTCGCGATCGTTACCGGCGGCTATTCGGGCATCGGGGTGGAAACCGTGCGCGGGCTCGCCGGTGCGGGCGCGACAGTGATCGTGCCCGCGCGCGACCATGCCAAGGCGGTGGGCAACCTCTCCGATGTGGTGGGCGACGTCACGATCATGGCGATGGACCTCGCCGACCTCGCCACGGTGCGCGCCTTCGCTGCCGAGTTCATGGCACAGCACGACCGGCTCGATCTGCTGATCAACAATGCCGGGATCATGGCCTGCCCGCTGACCCGATTGGATCAGGGTGGGGGCCCGGGCTGGGAACAGCAGTTCGGCGTCAACCACCTCGGCCATTTCGCGCTGGCGCAGGCGCTGATGCCGCTGCTGGTGGAGACGGCCAGCAAGCCGGACAGCGACGTGCGCGTGGTCGCGCTGTCCTCCACCGCGCACAAGATGGGCGATATCCGCTGGGACGATCCGCACTGGGAAAGCGGCGAATACGACAAGTGGAAGGCCTACGGGCAGGCCAAGACCGCCGACGCGCTGTTTGCCGTGGGCATGAACAAGCGGCTGGCCGAGCATGGCGGACGCGCCTTCGCGGTCCATCCCGGCGGGATCATGACCCCGCTGCAACGCCACCTGCCCAGCGAGGAGATGGTCGCGCTCGGCTGGATGAACGAGGATGGCGAACTGTCCGAGGACGCCGCGAAGATGTTCAAGAGCATCACCCAGGGTGCCTCGACCACTCTGTGGGCCGCGACCAGCCCTGCGCTGCGGACACGCGGCGGCGAGTATTGCGAGGACTGCGACATCGCCGCACTGGCCGACGCGGACGAGCCCAGCCGGTTCGACAAGGTCCAGCCCTACGCGGTGGACGAGGCCAGCGCCGAGCGCCTGTGGGCGATGAGCGAGGAGATGGTCGACGGCGTGTAGTCACGCATCGCATTATCGGACGCCTATCGATCCGCAGCGATCTGCGCCTGCCATTGGGCAAACCGCACGGTCCAGGGATTGTCGGGATCGATAAGCTCGAGAAGATCGCTCATCAGCCCGACATTCTGTTCCATCGGCCCGGCCAGCAGGACGACGATCCCATCGCCGTCGGTCCGGTCGATCACCGCCAGCGTCAATTGCGACCAGTCGCCGCCCTCGTGCCCGATCCAGCGGGACTGGGGGCCATCGACGCGGAGCATGCCAAGGCCGTAACCCTGTGCGAGCGGGCATTGGGTCGGTGCCAGCGTGCAATCGACAATTGCCTCGGTTCCGCGGTCGGTAACGATTCGGTCGCGCTCTTCGGCCAGCGCGTCATCGTAGCCATCTGCGGAACCGACCGAGATCAGGATCCACGCCAAATCTTCCAGTGAGATCTTGAGGC
>Ga0208335_1000780_pt1 | contig 10275 bp, 8 predicted proteins | sample DeeseametaMP0759_FD_184202 | JGI IMG/M metagenome (GOLD analysis project Ga0208335, IMG submission 184202) | Marine microbial communities from the Deep Atlantic Ocean - MP0759 (SPAdes) | ecosystem: Environmental > Aquatic > Marine > Oceanic | place: West of Cape Town, South Africa, South Atlantic...
AGACAAATATTTTGATACCTATATTCGATTAGTGAGAAGTGGTGCAGAACAGGTCGATTGATGAGACTCTGTTGGCGTCATACTCTGATGATATTCCAACTTTCCTCAAAAAAATATTCGCAGCTAGGTCGCTCAAAGAATCTGATTTATCATTAAGTCTTTCTGGCTTGCTTAAGCCAAATTTCTCTCAGCTGAGTATAGCACTTGAGTTATTAGAATCTGCCATCAAACTCGATAAGCGCATTTTGATTGTGGGCGATTTTGATGCTGACGGTGCAACAGCCAGTGCCGTTGCTGTTAAAGCGTTGCGCTTAATGGGGGCAAAAGAGGTTGACTTTCTAGTGCCCAATCGCTTTAAGCATGGGTATGGACTAAGTGTGGAAATTGTTAATGAAGCCAAAACAGAAAAAAACCCCGATTTAATCATTACCGTAGATAACGGAATCTCTAGTAATGAAGGCACTCAGTTGGCGCGTTCATTTGACATTGACGTTATTATTACTGATCATCACTTACCGAGCCATGAGTTACCAATGGCAAACGCCATCATTAACCCCAATATGGATGATTGTGATTTTCCATCCAAAAATTTAGCCGGTGTTGGCGTGTGTTTTTATCTGTTTTCTGCGCTTAAAACCCATCTCGAAAAAGCAGGATATTTTAGCGAAAGAAATATCCCCACCCCCGATCTTCGCGAAGTGTTGGATTTGGTGGCCTTAGGCACGGTTGCAGACGTGGTGAAATTGGACAGAAATAACCGCATTTTGATTAAAGAGGGTATTGATCGAATTCGCCAAAAAAGATGCTCTAAAGGCATTCTTGCTATTTTAGAACTCACCAAACGCCCCGTAGAAACCCTGCAAGCCTCTGACCTCGGTTTTTCTGTTGCGCCGAGAATTAATGCTGCAGGCAGGCTTAGCGATATTTCTCAAGGTATTCGTTGCTTGCTTTCTGATGACATGAACGATGCAAGACGCTACGCAGCAACTCTAGAAGATTTCAACAAAAAAAGACGCCTAGAGCAAGAAAAGATGCAAACCGAGGCCAGCGCTATAGTTGCCAAACAAACGATTGATGAAAAGCCGTTTGCTATTAGCTTGTTTGATGAAAATTGGCACGAAGGCATTGTCGGTATTGTGGCCGGTAAAATTAAAGAGGATTACCAATGCCCTTGTGCTATTTTTGCAAAATCAGGCGAATTACTCAAAGGATCTATTCGCTCTATCCCTGAGGTGCATGTAAAAGATTTACTCGATTTAATGGACAGAAACAATCCAGGGTTGATTGAAAAATTTGGCGGTCATGCCATGGCTGCAGGTTTGACCATTAAACCAGATAATTTCGAGGCTTTTCAAACAAGTTTTTCGCAGGCAGTTAACAATCATTTAAACGGTGAAAAACCAAGCGTTGAGCTATTAACCGACGGCAAGCTTGATGCTAGCGAAATGACACTGGCCAATGCTAGATTGTTGCAGTCCGCCGCGCCTTGGGGGCAAGGTTTTGAAGAACCTATTTTTTATGGAGATTTTGAGCTTGTCGAGCAACGTATTGTTGGTGAAAAACACCTTAAATGCACATTAAAGCAAGTTGGCGACAGCCGAATTTTTGAAGGTATTGCTTTTTTTCAAGAAAAACTTAAAGATAAAAAAGCTCAAATCGCATACAGGCTTAACGTCAATCATTTTCGTGGGGTTGATTCCTTGCAACTTATGATTGAGTCTATTGAGAAATAACTCAGTTAATTTTTCTAAGCGATCCGCCGTAAACAACTTCGTTACCAGCACTTGGATTTGAAGGTACATTGAATGCTAGTGCAAGGGAAATTACTGCCATAGCAGCACCCGCGTAAAAGACGAACTGATAAGAATATAGCCAAATAACACCAAAAGTTACTGGAATAAAAACGGCAGCTATGTGATTAATAGTAAATGACACACCGGCACTTGAGGCAAAATCTTTGGGGTCGGCAATTTTTTGAAAATACGTTTTTTGCGCAATTGCCATCGCGAAAAAGAAATGATCAAGTAGATACAAGCAAACAGCGATCATTGGGTCTTTAGTTAGCGCGTAACCAATAAATACAAGTATTAAGCCAAGGTATTCTATAACTAGAGCTTTACGCTCACCAATCTTAGAGATAAGCCTGCCAATTTTTGGTGCAAGAGGGATTTTGATAAATGCATTCACCAAGAAAAGAATGGATATTTCAGCTACAGTAAAGTGGAATTTTTCCACCATTAAAAAACCAGCAAAAACAACAAAAATCTGCCTTCTTGCGCCACCCATAAACTGCAGGGCATAATAGAGCCAATAGCGTTTTCTGAGGACAATTTTCTTTGTTTGTTCAACGTGCTGTGGTAGATCATCAAAATACTGCCAACAGAAAATAGCGATTAGAATTGTAATAATGCCACCCGCTAGATAAACCCAAAGGTAGTCCAATCCAACAAATTCAAACATTAGCCAAACCAAAGCAAAAGCTACTATGGATGCCGCAGATCGAGTGGCAATGATTTTACCAATAAATTCAGCGGTTTTATCTTTATCAATCCATTGCAGAGTTAGAGAGTTAGAAATTGTTTCTAAATAGTGAAAACCAATTGACATCAATACTGTGGTGGCATAAAAGGCAAAGTTGGTCGGCAGGAAGCCTGTCATTGCAGTGCCCAATCCTAGCAAGATAAGTGAGACAAAAGCCATTTTTTGCTCTTTGATAAAAAGCAGGATAAAAACAATGGTAAAGGCTAAGAAGCCTGGAATCTCTCTAAGGCTTTGTAAAATGCCCATTTCTGAACCATCAAAACCAACTTGCTCGATGGCAAAATTGTTCAGAAGATTTAACCAAATGGCAAAGCTCATGGAGCAGCCAACAGTTATTAGTAGTATTAATAATTCAGGAGATTTTCGGTGAGCCAGCATAGGTTTGGTTGTTGAAAAAGAAAAGAACATTTTCTAATAGAATGTTCTTTTCGTAATTCAACAAAGGAAAGTATGAGAGTTTGTTGAACATGAAATTCTATACTATTTAACTAAAGGAGAGAGAGTTGTTAAAGTATGACCTGTTCGGTTGATTTCATGTTCGTATCTATTATATATCAAAATGATCTTATATGTCAAATCAATCTATATATTTGAAATTATGAGCTCATTTGCATTATTTGCTAAATTTTAATCATTAAATTAAACACTTCTCGATAGAGAGATTATTTAAGGAAATATTGGCATTTTTTGTCATAAATAGAGGGTTTATTGGCTTGAAAGTCACTGTTTAATGCAGTTTTATGTAATTTTGAATGATTGGAAAAGGCCATTTAGTGCGATTATTGAGTTTTATACCTCATTTTGATAATTCCCAATATTTTATAACTTGTGATAATTGCTCTAGAAAAGGCATGAGCAAGGTAAAATAACGCTTTTATTTTTTTACTCATGGTTTATGCCAGCAATTACTCTTCCTGACGGTACAGTAAAAACTTTTGACGAATCTTTAACGGTTGCGCAAGTAGCCTCGTCTATTAGTTCTGGTTTGGCAAAAGCCGCACTTGCTGGTGAAGTGGATGGTGTATTGGTTGATACTTCACACTTAATTACTAAGGACGTTAGTCTGGCTATCATTACTCGTAAAGACGAGCAAGCCCTTGAAGTGATTCGCCATTCAACAGCGCACTTATTGGCGCAAGCTACGCAGCAACTTTATCCCGCTGCACAAGTGACTATTGGCCCAGTAATTGACAAAGGTTTCTATTACGATTTCGCTTATAAAAATGGCTTTGCTGAACAAGATTTGGCAAAAATTGAGAAAAAAATGAACGCAATTGTCAAACAAAATTTGCCAATTGAGCGAATTGAAATGTCAAGAAATGAGGCAATTGCTTTGTTTGAGTCTAAGGGTGAGAATTACAAGGCAGAAATTATAGCTTCTATTCCTGAAGATGAAGTGCTATCACTATACAAGCAAGGCGACTTTATAGATCTTTGTCGTGGCCCTCATGTGCCTTCAACTTCTAAATTAAAAGCTTTCAAATTAATGAGTTTGGCTGGCGCTTATTGGCGTGGTGATTCAAATAATGAAATGCTCCAGCGTGTTTATGGCACGGCTTGGGAAAACAAAACCGATCTTGAGGACTATCTTCACAAATTAGAAGAGGCGCAAAAAAGAGACCACCGTAAAATTGGCAAAACACAAGACTTATTCCACACTCAGGAAGAAGCGCCAGGCATGGTGTTTTGGCATCCGAAAGGGTGGACGTTGTATCAAATTATTGAGCAACATATGCGCAAAGTCTTTCTAGATAATGATTATCTTGAAGTAAACACTCCACAGGTTATTGATCGCAAACTTTGGGAAAAATCAGGCCATTGGGATAAGTTTGGTGATGCGATGTTTACTACCAGCAGCGAAAATCGGGATTATGCGATTAAGCCGATGAATTGCCCAGCCCATATTCAGATTTACAACCAAGGCTTGAAATCGTATCGTGACTTGCCAATGCGTTTGGCGGAATTTGGTTCGTGTCATCGTAATGAACCATCAGGTACTTTGCACGGTATTATGCGGGTGAGACATTTTGTCCAAGACGATGGCCATATTTTTTGTACTGCTGAACAAATACAAACTGAAGTGTCGAACTTTATTGATTTAACTTTTAGTGTTTACGAGCATTTTGGTTTTGACAATGTCGATATTAAACTCTCTACTCGTCCTGAAAAACGCGTGGGTTCCGATGCGGTTTGGGATAAAGCCGAAGCCGCACTTGCTGAAGCATTGGATACAAAAGGTATTGATTACGTATTACAAGAGGGCGAAGGTGCTTTCTATGGTCCAAAAATTGAATTTGTATTAAAAGATTGCTTGGATAGAGAATGGCAATGTGGCACTTTGCAAGTTGATTTCTCGATGCCAGAGCTTCTAGATGCACTATATATAGCTGAAGATGGATCGAAACAAACGCCGGTGATGTTACACCGCGCTATTGTTGGCTCATTGGAGAGATTTGTCGGTATTTTGATTGAACATTATGAAGGCGCCTTTCCTTCGTGGCTTGCACCAATTCAAGCTGTTATTTTAAATATTTCGGAAAAACAGAGCGATTTTGTAAAAAATGTTGAACAAAAGCTAAAAAAACAAGGACTTAGAGTCATTTCAGACTTGCGAAATGAGAAGATAGGCTTTAAAATACGCGAGCACTCAATGCAGCGCTATCCGTATATCTTGGTTGTTGGTGATCGAGAAATGGAGAATGGCGAAATTTCAGTGCGCAAACGTGGCGGTGAAGACTTAGGTTCGATGTCTGTCGAAGCGTTTGTAAAATTATTAAATGAGACACCTTAGGAGTAATTATTAAAAGACCACACAAGATAACCACGCGAATTAACCAGCACATTAAAGTTTCAGAAGTACGTGTGATTGGTAGCGAGGGCGAGGCGATTGGCATTATTAATACAAGCCAAGCAAAAGAAATGGCGAGTGATGCAGGATTGGATTTGGTAGAAGTTTCTCCAAACGCTGAACCACCCGTTTGCAAAATCATGGACTTTGGTAAGTTTCAGTACGAACAAAAGAAACAACAAAACGAAGCCAAGAAGAAACAAAAGAAAACTCAGGTTAAAACCATTAAATACCGCCCTGGTACTGAAGAGGGTGATTATCAAATTAAATTTAGAAATTTGATAAAGTTTTTGGAGAATGGTGATAAGGTTAAAGTAAGCATTTGGTTCCGTGGTCGCGAAATGCAACATCGTGAACTGGGCATGGATATGCTTGATAGGATCGAGTCGGATTGTGAAGAATTTGCCAATGTTGAACAGAAGGCAAAGATGGAGGGTCGCCAGCTAGGCATGATGCTGGCACCCAAATCAAAAAAGAAATAACGAAACATTAAATTAGGCTGAGTGATTCAGTCTTACCTAATTTACGTTTTATTATTTCTTTAAATATAACAAACTATTCATAGGAGTAGTTGATATGTCTAACAAGACAAGGAGTAAATTATGCCGAAGTTAAAAACCAATAGAGGTGCTGCAAAGCGCTTCAAAAAAACCGCTAATGGTGGTTATAAATGTAAACACTCGCACTTACGTCATATCTTGACTAAGAAGAGTACTTCTAGAAAGCGTTCACTTCGTGCCGCTGATACCATTGAAAAGGCAGATGTTCCAATGGTTAGAAAAATGTTACCTTACAGCTAATCTAGGAGAATACCCATGGCAAGAGTTTCAAGAGGTGTGCAAGCGCACGCCAAACATAAAAAAATATTAAAGAAAGCGAAAGGTTATTACGGCGCACGTTCTAAAGTCTATCGCGTTGCTAAGCAAGCTGTTATTAAAGCTGGTCAATATGCATACCGTGATCGTCGTCAAAGACGTCGTCAATTCCGTCGTTTATGGATTGTGCGTATTAACGCAGAAGCACGTAACAACGGTTTAAGTTATTCAATGCTTATTAATGGTTTGAATAAAGCTGGTGTTGAAATCGATCGTAAAGTTTTATCTGATATTGCGATTTTTGACAAAGCGGCATTCACAAAAATTGCTGACCAAGCCAAAGCGGCACTTGCAAAGCAATAAAACCAATTAAAGCCTACTGCTAAGTGCACTAGGCTTTAACTAAAAACCTAAAAGATTTTGATTAATACCATTCTCACCAACGCACAAAAGGCCATTGCTAACGCAAATGACTTAAAAGATCTTGATGATGCAAGAGTGCATTATCTGGGTAAAAAAGGTGAGTTAACGGCATTATTAAAAAGTCTTGGTAAGCTCTCGAAAGAAGAGCGCCCTAAAATGGGTGAGGCCATCAACCAAGCAAAGGTTGAAGTTCAGGCGTTAATCGAGACTCGTAAAGAGGCGCTCGAATTAATTGCACTAGAAAAACGCCTTTTGAGTGAGAAAATAGATGTAACTTTGCCGGGCAGAAATGTCGAAAAAGGCGGCTTGCATCCCATTACCCAAACACTCAACCATATTCAAAAAATCTTCGCAAAAAGCGGCTTTGAGATTGCAACAGGCCCAGAAATTGAAGATGATTTTCATAATTTTAGCGCCTTAAACATTCCTGAGCATCATCCCGCTCGTGCGATGCACGATACTTTTTACTTTGATGCCAATACCGTTTTAAGAACGCATACCTCTCCTGTTCAAATTCGAACATTAGAAAAGCAAAAACCACCGGTGCGCGTGATTGCGCCTGGACGTGTTTATCGTTGCGATTCAGACGTTACTCATACACCGATGTTTCATCAGGTTGAGGGTTTGATCGTTGACGAAGAGGCGAGTTTCGCCCAATTAAAAGGCCTTCTCATCGATTTCTTGAGAGCATATTTTGAAAAAGAAGATCTTAAAGTTAGATTTAGACCTTCGTATTTCCCATTCACCGAACCTTCAGCCGAAGCCGACATCGAGTGCGTGATTTGTGGCGGCGAGGGTTGTCGAGTTTGTAAAAAAACAGGCTGGCTGGAAGTGCTTGGCTGTGGCGTAGTGCACCCTAACGTGTTAACAGCTGTAGACATTGATCCTGAAGAATTCTCAGGCCTTGCTTTTGGCATGGGTGTTGAAAGATTAGCAATGCTGAAATATGGCGTTAATGATCTTAGACTGTTCTTCGAAAATGATATTCGTTTTCTTAATCAGTTTTAGGTTGGGCATTAGATGAATATTTCAACAACATGGCTAAGAGAGTGGGTTAATCCAAGTGTAAGCGATGAGGCACTGGCTGAGAAATTAACAATGGTTGGTCTTGAGGTTGACGGTATAGCGCCGGTCGCTCCATATTTTGAAGGTGTGGTCGTTGGTCAAGTTGTTAGTTGTGAAAAACACCCCGATGCCGACAAACTCAGTCTTTGCCAAGTTAATATTGGTCAAAGCGATAACCTGCAAATTATTTGTGGTGCACCGAATGTTAGGCTTGACCTTAAAGTTGTTGTTGCTACGGTTGGCTCAAAATTACCGAACGGTTTAAAAATCAAAAAAGCCAAATTACGCGGCGTTGAGTCTTTTGGCATGCTTTGCTCGGAAACAGAGTTGGGTATTTCAGATTCGCACGACGGCATTATGGAATTATCAGCTGATGCACCTTTGGGTGAAAGCATCAGAATACACCTTGATTTAGATGATCAAATTATTGAATTAGACATTACTCCAAACAGAGGCGATTGTTTCAGCGTCTTGGGCGTTGCTCGTGAAGTTTGTGCCAGTTATGATCTAACCATGCCTTCGCCTTCATTTAAGGCTGATGAAAAAGACAATGCAGACTTTGCTACCAAAGTTTCGAACGCCAAGGCTTGTCCTAAATATTTAACGCGAGTTATCAAAGGTATTAATAATACGGTTGAAACGCCACAGTGGATGGCGCAAAAATTAAAACGCGCCTCACAACAAACACATTCTCCTGTGGTTGATATTACCAACTACGTTTTGTTGGAGTTAGGCCAGCCAATGCACGCATTTGATCTGCAAAAGATTAGTGGTGGCATTAACGTTAGAATGGCGAAAAAGGGCGAAGAACTTGAGCTACTGAATGAGCAAACTGTGAGTCTTAGAGAAGACACTCTGGTGATTGCAGATGATCATTCGGCTATTGCTATGGCAGGTGTGATGGGTGGTATGTCAACAGCCACACAAGTCGAGTCTTGCGAAATATTATTTGAAAGTGCATTTTTTGAGCCGGTTTTAATGGCCGGTGTTGCTAGGTCTTATGGACTTCACACCGAATCATCACTAAGGTTCGAGCGCGGTGTTGATTTTAATTTGCCACATCTTGCTTTAGAGCGAGCAACGCAGCTTGTTTTAGAGATTTGTGGTGGTGAAGCTTCGCCAATTAACGAGTGTATCGATGAAGCTCAATTGCCACATATTGAGCCAATTACAATCACCCTAGAAAAGATTTCCAAGGTACTCGGTTTTGAGCTGGAGTCTGACTGGATTGAGGCTAAATTTAAGTCTCTTGATTTTGATATCGTAGAAAAAATGGACAGTTCGTGGACAATTGTACCGCCAAGTTACCGCTTTGATATTCGCATTGTTGCCGACCTTATTGAAGAATTGGCAAGGCTTTACGGCTATGATCGCCTACCGGTTAAGTCTTTAACACTAGATGCAAACATTACTGGTGCATCTCAGGCGAGCATTGATGCCTACGATTTATCCCAAGTGTTAGTTAACAAGGGTTATCAAGAGGCGATTACTTACAGTTTTATATCGAGTGAATACCAAAGTTTGATTGATCCTGAAGCTAGAAAAATTGAGCTAACAAACCCAATCTCTGAGGATATGTCTGTCATGCGTTCTAGCTTATGGTCTGGCTTGTTGCAAACAATCGGATCAAACCTTCGTCGTGGTCATAATAATGCTCGGTTCTTTGAGTCAGGATTGTGCTTTGGCGGTATTTCTGCTGATGATCAAATACAAAAAATTGCTGGCGCGATAACAGGCCAGCGTTATTCTGCGCAATGGGCAAGTGAATCGAAGTTAGTTGATTTTTTTGATGTTAAAGCAGACGTTGAGTCATTGCTTGCACTCAGTGGTGTTAAGGTCTCTTTTGAGGTTGCTGAGCACCCAGCTTTGCAAAATGGACAAACGGCTAAAATTGTTAAAAATGGTAAAACAATTGGCTACTTAGGTGCTTTGTCACCAATAGTTCAGAAAAAATTATCCCTGCCAAAAGTTTTCTTATTTGAGCTTGTACTCTCAGAGTTGCAACAAGGTGCTATTGCTAGTTATAAAGCATTTTCATCATTCCAAGCATCTCAGCGCGATATTGCCTTAGTATTGTCAAAAGATATTCAAAGCTCAGATTTGATTAGTGCAATTACAAGTCTTGATCAAGAATACTTGATTGACGTTAATATTTTTGACGTCTATGAAGGTGAGCATATTGAGGCTGGTAAAAAGAGTATTGCCCTTAATTTGAGCTATCAGTCTAGCGAGGCCACATTAACGGACGAGCAATTAAATCAAAGCGTTGATGAGATACTCAGCCATTTACAAACTGAGTTTTCTGCTCATTTAAGATAAGAACTAAACAAGAATTATGTCACTAACAAAACAAGATATTGCTAATGCTCTAGTTAAAGAAACCAAGCTAACTCAAACGCAGGCACTAGTTTTGACCAATGAGTTTTTTGATCAAATTACGCAGCAGTTGGGTAGGGGTGAGAATGTGAAATTATCAAGTTTTGGTAACTTTGTTCTGCGTGCAAAATCTGCGCGTCCAGGAAGAAATCCAAAGACCGGTGAAGAAGTGATAATTTCAGCAAGGAAGGTGGTTACCTTTAAGGC
>Ga0208335_1000783_pt1 | contig 10265 bp, 10 predicted proteins | sample DeeseametaMP0759_FD_184202 | JGI IMG/M metagenome (GOLD analysis project Ga0208335, IMG submission 184202) | Marine microbial communities from the Deep Atlantic Ocean - MP0759 (SPAdes) | ecosystem: Environmental > Aquatic > Marine > Oceanic | place: West of Cape Town, South Africa, South...
GATTAAACAAAAGAACAAACAAAAATAGATATGACAAATTTAATTTTAATTTTTATAATAAAGTACAAAAGGGATTTATCAAAATAGCAAGAAAAAAAAATAACTATTTAATTATAAACTCTAATAGCACAATTAACTACAATAAAAATTTAATAATTAAAAAAATAACAAGATTAATTTAAAAATGGATTTAAATCCTAATCTACAAAAAAATTTATATGGATTTGATAATCTTTTCCTAGATTTAAAAAATCTATTTGACCAAAACAAATTACCTAATAAAATTTTATTTTCAGGACAAAAAGGAATAGGAAAATGCACATTGGCATACCATTTATCAAATTATATTTTATCAATAAATGAAATAGATCCTTATAATTTTGAAAAAAAAATAATAAACGATACAAATAAGTCTTTTAAATTAGTTTCTAACAATTCACATCCAAACTTTTACTTAATAAATTTAAAAGATGAAAAAAAAAGCATAGAAATTGAACAAGTTAGAAAAATGATTAATTATACCAATATGTCTTCTTTTAATGATGGTTATAAAATCATACTAATTGACAATGTGGAAAATTTGAATTTAAATTCTGTTAATGCTCTTCTTAAAATTATTGAGGAGCCAAATAATAAAGTATTATTTTTTTTAATTCACGATATTCAAAAAAAGATCTTTGATACTTTTAAATCTAGATGTATTCAATTTAAATTAAGTTTACCAAATAATTTTAAAGAAAAAATTATAAATTCTTTAACTGATGATAATTTCTATTCTCAATTAAATCCCCATTTTAAAACCTATTATAGCACACCCGGCGAATATATTAATTTTTACTATTTTTGTATTGATAACAATATTGATTTTGTAAATACAAATATAGAAGATTTTTTAAGAATTGTTTTATCTAATAGTCTTTATAAGAAAAATAATTATATTAAAGAAAATTTAAATTATTTCCTAGAATTATTTTTTATAAAAAAAATAAATCATTTAAGTTCTAAAGATAAAATTTACGATTTATATAATTATTTTATCAAAAAAATTAATAATGTGAAAAAATACAATCTTGATGAGGAAAGTCTTTTCATTGAATTAAAAGCTAAATGTTTTAATGAATAAACATTATTATATTACAACTCCAATATACTATCCTTCTGGAAAACCTCATATAGGTCATGCTTATTCAAGTATTATTTCAGATGTATTTGCAAGATTTAAAAAAATTGATGGTTATAATGTTCATTTTCTAACAGGCACTGATGAACATGGATTAAAAATTCAAAGGGCATCTGAAGAAAATAAAATGAAACCTTTGGAATTTTGTAACAAAATTAGTAAAACTTTTAAAAATTTAAGCAAAATATTAAATTTATCTAACACTGATTTTATTAGAACTACCGAAGATAGACACAAAAAAGCAGTACAACACTTATGGAAAGAACTTGAAAAATCTGGTGATATTTACTTATCAAAATATTCAGGATGGTATTCTGTTTCTGATGAAGCTTTTTATAATGAAGACGAAATTGAAACCAAAGATGGTGATAAAGTTTCAGTCAATTCTGGTTCAAGAGTAGAGTGGGTAGAAGAAGAATCTTATTTTTTTAAATTGTCTAAATGGCAAGATAAATTATTAGATTATTATGAAAAAAATCCTAATTTTATTTTACCTCAATCTCGTAAAAATGAAGTAGTTAGTTTTGTAAAAAGTGGATTAAGAGACTTGTCTGTTAGCAGAAAATCTTTTTCTTGGGGAATAAAAGTTCCTTCTAATGAAGAACATGTAATCTATGTTTGGTTAGATGCTTTAACCAACTATATTAGCGCTTTAAAATATCCAGATATTTCAAACGAATTATACAATAATTTTTGGCCTGCTGATGTTCACATCATAGGAAAAGATATTTTAAGATTCCATGCTATTTACTGGCCTGCTTTTTTGCTAGCAGCAAAAATTCCATTACCTAAAAGGATTTATGGTCATGGATGGATTTTATCAGGTGAAGAAAAAATGTCTAAGTCAAAAGGAAATATATTAGATCCTCTTGAGATAATCGATAACTATGGGTTAGATCCATTAAGATATTATTTAATTAAAGAAGTTTCTTTTGGTAATGACGGAAAAATATCTAAGGAAAAATTAGAAGATTGTATAAATAGTGATCTTGCTAATAATTATGGAAATTTCTGTCAAAGAGTTACTGCCTTTGCTGAGAAAAATTGTGATTCTAAAGTTCCCGATTCTGTTGAATTTAATGATCAGGATAAAAATATTTTAGATAATTTTTCTAAAAATATAAAAACCTTAAGAAGCTATATTGATAATCAAAAATTGAATTCCTATGTAGATTTCATAGTAAATGTTTTGTTTGATGCAAATAAATATTTTAATGATCAAGAACCTTGGAATAAAAAAAATGATAAAAAAAGATTAAATACTATAATTTATACTTCTTTAGAATTGATAAGAAAAATTTCAATAATGCTTTACCCAATAATACCGTCTTCATCAATAAAATCTTTAGGTGTTTTTAACATAAAGGAAAAAGATATTTTATTTGATACTATAAAAGAACATAAATATTTAAAATTTAATAGTAAAATTGATAGAGTTGGTATTTTGTTTAAAAAAATTGCAAAGTAAGCATGATTGATTCACATTGTCATTTAGATCATGCGCCTTTATTTGACAATTTAAATGATATTTTAAATAGATCTAAAGAAGTTGGTATAAAAAAGCTTTTAACAATATGTACTACTTTAGAAAGTTTTAAAAATATTGAAAACATCTTAACAATCGATGATATGATTTATGGCACGTTTGGAATTCATCCTCATGAAACTGAAAATAATGACGTGTCAAAGATTACTATTATAGAAAGTATAAAAAAAAATCCTAAATTAATTGGAGTGGGGGAGACGGGATTAGATTTTTATTACAATCATAGTAAAAAAAATAAACAAATTGAAAGTTTTAAAAAACACATTGAAGCTGCTATAGAAATTAATCTACCTATAATAGTTCATTCAAGAAATGCTGAGGAAGAAACATTTAATATATTAAACGAATATAAAAAACATAAACCTAAAATTTTAATGCATTGTTTTACAGGTACATACAAATTTTATAGGCAAATGGAAGAATTAGACTCTTATTTTTCTGCTAGTGGCATAATCACTTTTAATAGTAGTAAGGATTTACAAAATACACTTTCAAAGATACCCAACAATAAATTACTCGTAGAGACGGATAGTCCATTTCTTGCACCAGTTCCAATGAGAGGCAAAAAAAATGAACCAAGTTTTATAAAATATACACTAAAAAAATTAGCTGATATTAAAAATATAGACGTTTCAGAAATGGTCAGTCTGACAACTAAAAATTTTAATAATCTGTTTTTTAATTAATGAAAATTAAATTCATAATTTTAGGCTGTGGATCTTCTTTAGGTGTTCCTAGAGCAGATGGAAGCTGGGGAAATTGTGACCCCAAAGAAAAGAAAAACTACCGAACTAGATGTTCTGCTTTTATTAAATCTAATATTAAGAATATACTAATCGATACATCTCCTGATCTTCGACATCAATTAATAAAAAATAAAATAAACAATATCGATTATGTAATTTATTCACATAAACATGGTGATCAAGTGCACGGAATAAATGACCTTAGAGTTTTTTCTCTTAAAAATAAAAAAAAAATTCCTGTTTATGCTGATTATCAAACTGGAAAATATATAAAAAATAATTTCTCTTATTGTTTCAAAAATACTCCAAGTTATAAAGCAATTTTAAAATTATTTAATTTAAAAAAAAGATTTTCTTTTAAAAAAAATGGAAATTTTATTACAATAAAATCCATTGCAGTACAACACGGAAAAATAAAATCTCAATCTTTTATAATTAATAAATCGTGCGCTTATATAAGTGATGCTAACAAAATTTATAATAAAGATTTAAAGTATTTTAAAAACCTTAATTATTTAGTTATTGATTGTTTACGTTTTAATAAGCATCCCTCACATTTCAATTTAAATGAAGTTATTGAATTGACTAAATTTCTAAAACCAAAAAAAACAGTTCTTACTAATTTACATTCAGACTTAGATTATAAATATATGCTTAAAATATTGCCAAAAAATATAATTCCCGGATATGATGGAATGTCATTTTATATTTAAAATTTTTTACTTATTTTTTGAAGTGAGCAACAATAAACCATATCCAACCAAAGTTGATAACAAAGATCCTGTTAATACTCCTATCTTGACACTATCAATGTATTCTATATTTTCCACAAAAGCCAAATTTCCAATAAATAAACTCATTGTAAAACCAATTCCAGCAAGTATTCCAACGCCATAAAAACTCATCCAATTGGCATTATTTGGCATTTGAGCAATTTTAAGTTTAATGGCGATTATTGAAAATAAAAATACTCCTATTTGTTTACCCACAAAAAGTCCTAACACAATTCCAAGAGGTACTGGGGATAAGAGAGATTCTAAATTAATTCCATCTAGAGACACTCCGGCGTTTGCAAGTGCAAACAATGGCATAATGCCAAAAGCAACATATGAGCTAATATTATGTTCAATTTTAGTTAATAAAGAATATTCTTTATTTTTTTTTCTATGCGGTATAACGGTAGCAAGAAGTACTCCTGATATAGTTGCATGAACACCTGATTGATAAGTAAAAAACCATAGAATTAATCCTAATATTAAATATGGAAGAAATTTTTTTACGCCAGATTTATTTAAAATTAATAAAGCAATAAAAGTTAGAAGCAATAACGAAAGATATTGAATACTCAAATCTCCTGCATAAAAAAAAGCAATAATGATTATTGCACCCAAATCATCTATTATTGCTAAAGCAGTTAAAAAAACTTTTAGAGATATGGGTACTCTAGATCCCAGTAAAGATAATACGCCCAAAGAAAAAGCTATATCTGTTGCTGAAGGGATAGCCCAACCATTTATTGTATCTCCATTTCCAAAATTTATATAAATATAAATTAAAGCAGGAACTAACATTCCTCCAATAGCGGCTATTATTGGCAAAAGAGCTTGTTTAGGACTTGATAGCTCTCCATTTATAAATTCTCTTTTAATTTCTAATGTTACAAAAAAGAAAAAAACTGCCATCAATGCATCATTAATCCAGTGGTGTAAACTCATCTTAAGACCAATGTTATTTATTCCAATAAAGAGATAGCTTTGCAGAGTTTCAAAATATAATGAAGAAAAATTCGAATTACTTATAATTAAAGCTATTGCAGCACTTATTAATAAAACTAAACCACTCGCAGCTTCTAATTTAAAAAACCATTTAAATGGTGACGATAAATAATTTAACATAAATTATTTTATCAAATCTCTAAGAAATAAATTGATATCTCTAAGACTTTCATAAAGATTACTTAAAAGTATCTCAATATCAGGATATATGAAAATTATTTGATGTTTAAAAGTATCAATAATAATGATTATAGCAACAAAAGTGATTATTATAACTATAAAAATTTTTAAATAATTTGTTTTTTTATCTTTCTTTATTTGTGGCTCTTCATCATTAATCTCGGATAAATTTTCTTCATTTACAGTAATGCTTGTAATTTCTTCCTCTTCAATTGTTTTCTCTACAAATGTTTCGTTTAAAATTTTATTGTCATCTTCTTTGATGATTTTTTTTGGTTCTTTTTTTTCAATTAATTTTTCAGTTTTTTTAAAAAACCATTTATGATCACAACTACTACATTGAAGCAATCTACCTTCTTCAGGTATTAAATTGTCACTAACTTCAAATCTTTTATTGCAATTTTCGCAACTAATAATCATACTATCTAATATACCAGATTATTAATAAATTCCTTCATTTTTGCTATTGTTTATGCTTTAAAATTTGTAATATGTACTGTATTAGTATGCCATTCGGGGCGTAGCGCAGCCTGGTAGCGCATCTGGTTTGGGACCAGAGGGTCGCAGGTTCAAATCCTGCCGCCCCGACCATATTATGAGAAAAGCAAAAATTTATAAACCAACTAAAACTGCTATGCAGTCTGGAACAAAAAAATTTGATAAATGGATTATTGAATTTATTACTGAGGACACTGGTGTAAATCCGTTAATGGGGTGGGAAAGTTCTACTGATACATATACTGAATTAAAACTAGAATTTTCATCAAAAGAATTGGCCATTGATTATGCAAAAAAAAATAAGATTGAATTTGAGTTAATTGAACCTCATGAAAGAAAAATTGTAAAAAAAACATACTCAAATAATTTCACTAAATAAATGTTTAAATTTTTTACTTCTAAACATTGGTTTAAATGGAGCATTTTTGGATCAATATTTATTTTAATATCTACTTGGTATCAAGTTCAACTAGATGTTAAAATTAATGAATGGTTTGGTGAATTCTATGATACTTTACAAAAAGCTCTTACAACACCTGGTTCTGTAACTGAAACTGAATTTATTTCTTATTTATTTACTTTTGCAAAAATTGCCGGTCTTTGGATTATAATCGCTGTGATTACTGGATATTTTACAAGTCATTGGGTTTTCAGATGGAGAACTGCAATGGCTGATTATTATCATGAACAATGGTTAAAAGCTCGTTTAACAGAAGGTGCTTCACAAAGAGTTCAGGAAGATACATTAAAATTTGCAAGAATTATGGAAGGACTTGGTACGGGATTATTGGATAGTGTAATGACACTTATTGCTTTTACTCCTATACTTTGGGTGTTATCAAAGCAAATTGACGCTCTCCCCTGGATTGGTCAAGTTGATCATGCTCTAGTTTGGGTTGCAATAATTTCTGCTTTGGGAGGTACAATTTTATTAGCCATAGTAGGAATTAAACTTCCAGGAATAGAATATGATATTCAAAAAGAAGAAGCTGCTTATCGTAAAGAATTAGTAATGGGTGAAGACGATCCGATACGTGCGGCTCCACCAACAATTGGTCAATTATATAACAGAGTTAGAAGAATACATTTTAGATCATATTTCAATTATTTATATTTCAATTGTGTTAAATGGAGCTACTTTCAGGGAATGGTTATTGTGCCATATTTAGCTTTAGCACCAACTATAGTTACTGGTGCCATTACATTAGGTTTTGTACAACAAATCACAAGAGCTTTTGGAAGAGTTGAAGGATCTTTGCAATATTTAGTAAAAAGTTGGTCAATAATAGTTGAATTTATCTCTGTGTGGAAGAGATTAAGTGAATTTGAAAAAAAACTTGATTCAGGTAAAGTTGAACATTATACGGAAACTGTTTAATGGCCTTAGACATAAGTTTAATTGAAATATTTGAAAATATAACTTCCAGGGCCGCTTTAGCTTCATATCATTTCGTTGGTAAAAAAGATAAGACAGCTGCAGATAAAGCCGCAGTAGATGTGATGCGGAATCTTTTGAACAATCTAGATATACAAGGAAAAATAGTTATAGGTGAGGGTGAATTGGATGAGGCTCCAATGTTATATATTGGTGAAAAAGTTGGTACAGGCCAAGGTTTGGAAATAGATATTGCTGTTGATCCTCTAGAGGGTACTAATTTTGCTGCAAATAATTTACCAGGAGCTTTATCAGTTTTGGCTGTAGCTGAGAAAAATAATTTATTTCACGCTCCAGAAACTTATATGAATAAAATTGCTGTAGGATGCAACATACCAAAAAATGCCATAGATTTAGATAATTCTTTAAAAAAAAATATTTACAATTTAGCTGATTGTAAAAACAAAGACATTACAGAATTAACTGCTTGTTTATTGGATAGACCAAGACACAAAAAAATTATCGAAGAATTAAATGAACTTAAAGTTAACTTAAAATTAATTTCAGATGGCGATATATCAGGTGCTTTGTTGGTCTCAAATGAAAAATATGGAGTTGATATATTTATGGGAATTGGTGGAGGACCAGAAGGAGTGTTGGCTGCATCTGCACTAGATGCCTATAATTGTAATTTTCAAGGAAGATTTATATTTGAAGAAGAAAACGATATTTATAGAGCAAAAAAAATGGGAATTAAAGAATTAGACAGAAAATATGAATTAAGTGAGATTATTTCTGGAGATTCAATATTTTGTGCAACTGGAATAACATCGGGCGATTTGGTTAAAGGTATTAAATTAATTGACGATAAATACAGTTCAGAAACTTTAGTTACGCATAAAAATTCTAATACAAAGAAAGTTATAAAAAGAACAGAAAATTTAACTTCATGATTTCAGTCTCCAATAAAGTATGGAGTGAAAGGCAAATAGAACAAAGAATAATTGACAAAGTTTCACAACATTACAGTTTAAGTCCATTTCTTTCAAAATTAGTTGCTAATAGAAACTTTTCAGATGAAGAAATCTACTCAATTAATAATAAAATAAATTTTAAAAACTATTTCATAAAAAATAAAGATTTTATTTCTGCAAGTAAAATCATTGAAAATTCAATAAGAAATAATGAAAAAATATGTATTTTTGGCGATTATGATGTGGATGGATCATGTGCTACTACATTATTAATTAGGTTCTTAAAAAATATTAATCATCCTTTCTTTTATTTCATTCCTGATAGAGAAAAAGATGGTTATGGACCTTCGCTTAAAACACTTTCAAAACTAATAAATAAAAAACCAAAATTAGTAATAATGGTAGATTGTGGGTCTAGTTCAAATAAATCAATAGATTTTTTAAAATCAAAAAAAATTAAATCATTGATTATTGATCATCATCAAATTTTTAAACCTTTCCCTTTAGCAAATGAAATAATCAATCCAAATAAAAATGCAGAATATAATAATTTTAATTATTTTTGTGCGACTACCTTAACATATTTTCTAATTGATACGATTTTGTACAGAAAAGTAATAAACACTAAATTTAATATAAAGTCCCATCTAATATTAGTATTGTTAGCTACGGTTTGTGATGTAATGCCTTTAAGAGGCTTGAATAGAATAATGGCAATAAATGTTTTAAATAATATTTCTACTTATCATTATTCAACCTTTAAATATTTCATAAAAACTTTGATAATAAACAAAAAAATTAACATTGATGATCTGGGTTTTTTAATTGGACCGATTTTAAATTCTGGTGGGAGACTCGGTCACTCTGACTATGCTACAAGACTTTTATCGTCAAATAATGAAGATGAAGTTTTAAAAATTTCTAATAAATTAGTTGATTTAAATGAAGTAAGAAAAGAAATAGAAATTAAAATTATGAAAAAAATAAATTTAAAAGAAATAAAAAATAAATTAGATGAAGTGATATTTGTTTACAATCCAACTTTTAAAGATGGTTTAATTGGAATAATTGCATCTAGATTGAAAGATAATCTTAATAGACCTGCTTTTGTAATGACATCAACAAACTCTTTAGTAAAAGGTTCTGTTAGATCTATACTTAATTTTGATGTTGGTAAAATATTGCGTAAAGCTCTTGATCAAAATTTAATCATTAGTGGAGGTGGTCATCAAATGGCTGGTGGATTTATAATCAAAAAAAGTAAACTTAATATTTTTAAATCTTTTTTAGACACAGAATTTAATAAAAAACAAAAAAACAAAAATTTATTCAACTTTGATTCAAAATTATCTATTGCTGCAGTTAATAATTCTTTAATTTCTGATATAAATAACCTTGAACCTTTTGGTACTGGTAATCCTAATCCAATATTTTTATTTGAAAATCTAAAGATTAAAAAAGCTAGAGTTATAAAAAATAAACATGTTTTTAATTTGTTTATTTCAAGAACTGGTAAATCAGTTTCAGCAATTTGTTTTAATTCCCTTGATAATGAAATTGGCAGTTGTCTATTAAATTACAAAAAAGAGGTAAATGTTGTTGGTTATTTGAAAGATAATTCATGGAACAACAAAAAAATATTGCAAGTTGTTGTATTAGATTTAATTTTATAGGTAATTCGACTTGAAAATTAGACTTTTTTACAATAAAAGAACCAAATTTGGTCCCTTCGTCTATCGGTTAGGACACATGGTTTTCATCCATGAAAGAGGGGTTCGATTCCCCTAGGGACCGCCATTATGACCTATTATGTTTATTTAATAGTATCTCAAGTCAAAAATAAAACAATTTCTTATGTAGGATATACAAATAATCTTTTAAAAAGGATAAGTTTACATAATGCTTCTAAAGGAGCTAAATTTACAAAAGGTAAAAAATGGAAATTGATTTATTATAAATCATATAGTTCAAAAAAAATTGCAATGAAAAAG
>Ga0208335_1000785_pt1 | contig 10236 bp, 8 predicted proteins | sample DeeseametaMP0759_FD_184202 | JGI IMG/M metagenome (GOLD analysis project Ga0208335, IMG submission 184202) | Marine microbial communities from the Deep Atlantic Ocean - MP0759 (SPAdes) | ecosystem: Environmental > Aquatic > Marine > Oceanic | place: West of Cape Town, South Africa, South Atlantic...
TCGGAATGTGAATAAATAGTCATTTCGCATTATGTAGAATTTATGACGTATAAAGTATAGCATGACAGCAGTCTAGCAGTAACATACTCGCCATAGTGCTGTGAAATCTCTCACATAAGCACGTCCTAACGAATGGAGAATAAACATGACAGGTTTACAACCCTCAAGAGAAATCTTTATTACTTGCGCTGTGACTGGTGCCGGTGACACGACAGGACGCTCAGACAAAGTTCCTATTACCCCTCAAGAAATTGCAGACTCGTGCATTGCATCCGCCAAAGCCGGCGCTGCTATTGTTCATATTCATGTACGTGACCCTAAAACAGGGGCCCCTGCAAGAGATCCTGCACTCTACGCAGAAGTAATGAATATCATTCGTGAATCAAAAGTCGATATGGTGCTTAATTTTACCGCCGGCATGGGTGGCGATATGGTGTTTGGTTCTGCCGAGGAGCCATTGCCTCTAAACGACGAAGGCACGGATATGGCTGGCGCAACCGAGCGACTTGCGCATGTACGAAATCTGTTGCCAGAAATATGCACCATCGATTGCGGCACCATGAACTTCGGCGAAGGCGATTATGTGATGACCAATACGCCGTCAATCTTGCGTGAAATGTCAAAACAAGTACAAGCCTTAGGTGTGCGACCTGAAATCGAATGCTTTGATACAGGTCACTTGCAACTTGCGATGTGGCTAAAAGAAAATGGCTGGATCGACGATCCTGTGATGATTCAATTGTGCATGGGTATTCCATGGGGTTCGCCAGACGACCTTCATACAATGATGGCGATGACTGCAAACGTCCCTGATGATTGGACATTCTCGGCATTTTCCATTGGACGTAACCAGTTGCCATACGTGGCGATGGCTATTCTGGCAGGTGGTAATGTTCGAGTGGGCCTAGAAGATAATATTTACCTTAAAAAAGGTGTGTTAGCTACAAACGAAGATTTAGTAAAAAGAGCGGTACAAATTGCACAAGGCATGGGAGTAAAAATACTAAGCCCTGCAGAGGTTCGCGAAAAAATGCAACTGCAAAAGCGCTGGGGATAAGATGAAATCGATTCAAAATGCCAGCGTTATTGGTGCTGGCGTTATTGGTGCCGGTTGGGTTGCACGCTTATTGCTTAATGGCATTGATGTCAACGTCTTTGACCCATCGCCCAATGCGCCAGACAATGTCAACAAAGTCATTAACAACGCCGCCAGAGCTTATGCCAATCTGCATACAGTACAGCTGCCAAAAAAAGGCCGGCTGATCTTTAAAAAAAGCGTTGCCGAAGCAGCACAAAATGCTGAAATAGTGATTGAGGCTGTGCCAGAAAGACTGAACATGAAGCAGGCTGTCTATAATGAAATTGAACTCAGTGTGTCAATAGACACAATCATTGCCTCTTCCACCTCGGGTATTTTGCCAACCGATTTACAGGCTGAGTTAATAAACCCTGAGCGCCTTATGGTAGCCCACCCATTTAATCCGGTTTATTTGTTGCCGCTTGTAGAGATGGTTGGTGGCGAGAAAACCAGCACGTTAGTAATTGAAAAAGCCAGTAATATCTTCGAGTCAATTGGTATGTTTCCACTGCATATTAAAAAAGAAATCCCCGCTTTTATTGCTGATCGACTGCTGGAATCGGTATGGCGTGAAGCGCTATGGCTGGTGAATGATGGCATTGCCACTACCGAAGAAATTGACGATGCCATTCGCTATGGCTTTGGTCTGCGCTGGGCACAGATGGGACTGTTTGAAACCTACCGATTAGCGGGTGGTGAGGCTGGCATGCGCCACTTTATCTCGCAATTCGGTCCTTGTCTTGAGTGGCCGTGGACTCACTTAATGGATGTGCCAGAATTTACTGAAGAGCTGGTCGATAAAGTCTCCAACCAGTCAGACGAGCAATCCGGCATGCACTCGATTCGAGCTTTAGAACAAAAGCGAGACGATAATTTGGTCGATATTTTAAAAGTATTGAAAGACAACCGTTGGGGCGCAGGCAATACACTACAAGCGTTTGAAGAGCAGCTGGAAAAAAATGCTGAAGAAATCAACTTCAATGCCTTGAATCTTGATCAACCGCTTGAAACCTATACAACGACTGTCCCGCAAAAATGGGCTGACTATAACGGCCACATGAACGAAACTCATTATTTAGAGTGTTTTAGCAATGCGTCCGATAAAATTATGGCCATTGTGGGCGTGGATAGGGCTTATATTGCACAAGGAAATTCGTTCTTTACCGTAGAAACACACATTAGACATCTTGATGAAGTGCTCGTCGGTAAGGGTGTGAGTGTTTCAACTCAAATCATATCTGGTGGCGGTAAAAAACTCCATGTTTTTCATTTCCTACATCACCAAGATGGCCGACTACTAGCTACTGGTGAAATGATGCTTATTCATGTCAACCTTACATCAAGGGCTGCAAGCAATCCGAATAAACTTGTCAGCGAAAGAATTGCCGCTATCATTTCGGCACATAAAAACTTAGGCTTGCCAGACGGCGTTGGACGCGCGGTCGCACAAAAACTTTAGAGGCTTCATCAAGAAAGGTTTGACTGGCTTAGCATTTGCGAGATAGAGCGCTCAACTTCAACACGAGTTGCGTTCAAGCCCAACCTTAAGCCAAAACTCAGGTTAACACACCTTCTAAAGCTGAGTTTTTGCTGTTTTCTAACCTCTCTTGACGCCAGAGACAGTATATCACCCCACATATTGTTAATTGCAAAAGGAACAACGGTTACATCAACGTCAGTCTTAGCTAAAACTTTTTCAAATCCGCGCATCAGTGGGGCAAACTCACCATCTGTAGAAATACCCCCTTCAGGAAAAAGACATACTGCCTTGTTGTTTTCTAATGCTGTAATAATATTTTTCAAGACACCCCTACTGTTTACAGGCTTAATGCTTATTACGTTTAATGCCTTGAGAATAGACCTCAATACAGGCCAATCATAATATTCCTCATGCATGACAAAACATATCGTTCTGCGCAATGCCCACTGTAGAAAGATAAAATCTATCCATGAGATATGATTACCCAAAAGTAAAACGGGCCCACTCTTTGGTACTTGTTCTACTCCTATGGTAGTTAGACGGTAATGCCATCCAAAGACAAGCCTAGATAATAAAACTCTCACTGGTTACAAAGCTCTCTAGTAAATAGATTTAAGCTTTTTCAGCACAACGCTAAAGCCAACAAGCGCAATGACTGCATTGAAATAGAGTATATATTCACTATTCACATTGTTATAAGCCACGTACCCAGTTATACACAACAAACCCACCATGGCAATATTTTGCACCCAATTTTTTCCCGCGATTACACTGCCCAAGTTATCTGGTTCAGCATTACTTTGAATCAAAGCATTGAGTGGCACGATCAACATACCAGCACCTATGCCAAAAACAAATATCGTTGCTACCGTTAACGCCAAACCCAAGCTTATAACATCGCCCATTAGCTTAAAACCGAGCGATGTTTCGGTTAATAATGCTGGCACCGAAAAAGCAGGAATTAACCCCGCACAAACAATAAGGATAATCGCGCCGTAATAAACGTTGTTTACCCTGATGCCTTTTTGAGAATTTTTACTGGAAGCGTAAGAACCAATAATAATACCGACAATTGAAATGGCCATCAATAAGCTAAGCAAGGCCACACTCTCAATATGCAGATTTGCTTTGGCGTGAGCCGGCAGCACGGCGAGCATATTTTGGGAAATACTCCAGAATACTGCGGTACCAAGTATTGCATACCAAGTGACTTGGTTTGCTCTCATATCACGCACATGCTCTCTTAAATACCCGCCTCTTAACAACTTGCTGACAGACAATTTAGCCTCTTGATACTTGGTGGCATAAAATTTCAAACCAAAAGTTGAGATAAATTCTATCACCGACAACCCAACCAAAACCCATGCCATTGGAGCAATGACTTGTAGTATTTCTCCAGGACCTGAAAAAACGTAATCATCCGGCATTTGCGCCAAGTAGTCTGCAAGATAGATTTGTTCAAAAATGATTGGAGCAATTGCTGTTGCTAGCAAAATCGAAATTAAGGTGACTGACATTAGATAGGCATTACCAATACTAAGGCCTTTTTCACCCAAGCACTCTTTAATATAGCCGTACTTAGCTGGCGAATAAATGGCGCTTTGTGTTGCTAGTAATAATGTAAGACCAAAAGCCAACTCAAACTCACCTTGATAATAGGCATAAGCAATTCCCAGGGTAATAATAACCGCAGAAAAAGCCGCCCAGCGCATGATGCTTGGTTTTGCAAAGCGATCAGAAAGATAGCCAGAAAGGGTAAAAAGTGCGATAAAAGGAATAAGGATCATGGCACTAACAACGGCTGTCATGATAATTTGGGTGGATTCATTATAAAGATACTGCGGCCCATCGCCACTTAACTTGTAGATGGTGCTAATGATTATTTGCTTGTGCGACACATCAACAAATGCATTAACAAATAAAATGACCAAGTAAATAGAGAAAACCCCAGCCCTATCCTGTAAATTAAATGATTTTTTCTCCATTCTTTCCCTCCACGGATTATGACAGCACTCTATCGAATGCATCCATTATGACACAATCTAATCTAGGCAGAGTGTTAATCCAAACCAATGAAATAAGGGTGGTGACACTCCCCCTTTTTTTCTTAAAATTTGTATTTTTCTGTTCATTCGTGAAATTTCCGAAATTTTCTCTTGCAACCTGATTAGGGCAATAAAAACCCTTAAAAAACCTTCACAACAGCCTTTTAGAGCTCATAAACAGCCTTTTTTGGTTGATTCTAGCCCTTCAAACGAGCCATATCGAAAATTCCCTAAATTTCTGATAATACGACAGGTTTTTGGGTACGGTTGATAACGCCGTAATAGCAAATCCTTAGTTTGTTTTAAGGAGACAACGAGCTAAAATGCCAAACGTGTTAATGGACTATTCTAGGGTGGTAATTATTAAATTACCTTAGTGTGTTTTAAGACGGGAATTTTTCTTTAATACAAGGAAGTAACGCACGCAAAAACTAAAGGCGTTTGGTATTCTAAATAAACGAGTAGCGTGCCGTTAAATTTCGTTAAATTTATCTCGGCAATAAATAATTTTATATAAAGTATACTTTATCTCAATTATCCAGCACTAACATACAATTTTTTATGAAACTCAGTCTGCCTTTATTTCGCCGCACTTACCAGCTTCAAGATCAAATCGATAAATTTTTTGACAACCTTTCTGAGGCTTCTGTTATGTACAAGCTTGCTATTAGGGCTTATTTCGACAATGGTGTTTGTAACGAATTTGAAACGCGATTAGAGCGCATTCATGTGATAGAATCTGACTCGGATGCGCTTCGTCGTGAGATAGAAAAACAACTCTATTCTAATACACTCATCCCCGATTCACGTGGCAATGTGCTTAATTTGATTGAGCGAGTTGACGAACTTTTATCTGTGTATGAGTGCTCCCTCTGGGATTTACAGATTGAAAAGCCTCAAATTCCTAAGGAATTTCATGAACAATTTATTAAGCTCACTAGGATGGTGATAAAGGCCGCTGATGAAGTTTGTCTTAGCAGTCGTGCATTTTTTAACTCTCCGCACGACGTCCCTGCTTACAATCATAAAGTCATGCTTTATGAAAAAGAGGCGGATATGATTTCGGCAGAGCTAAAAACAGCAATATTCTCCTCTGATATTGATCTTTCTTTAAAACTCCATTACCGAGAGTTTGTGGAGAAAATTGATGGTATTGCCGATAAGTCTGAGGATATTGCCGATCGACTGGCTATTTATGCAATTCAAAGAATAGTTTATTAAAGCATCAATAATATGGACCCTTTAGTTCTTATCTTTCTAACCAGTGGTTTGTTCCTTGGCTGGGCGTTAGGCGCTAATGACGCCTCTAACGTATTTGGCACCGCCGTTGGCACGAGAATGATAACGTGGCGGACGGCGGCTATTATTTGTGCGGTTTTTGTTATCCTGGGTGCGCTTATTTCTGGTGCGGGCACTTCACAGACATTGGGAAAACTTGGCGCCATCAGCGCACTACCCGGGGCTTTTATGACAGCCCTTTCTGCTGCTATTGCCGTTTATGCGATGACCAAATCAGGTCTGCCTGTTTCCACTTCTCAGGCTATTGTGGGCGCGATTATTGGTTGGAATTTGTTTTCTTCTAACCCGACAGACCCCGCCACTCTTTCAAAGATATTACTTACCTGGATTCTTTGCCCAGTACTGGCTGCAGGCATTGCCATTGTATTATTTAAGTCATTTCAATTCGCAAGTAAACGAATAAAAGTCCATATGATTTTGTCAGACGCCTTGACACGACTTAGTTTAATTTTTGCTGGTGCATTAGGCGCTTATGCACTTGGCGCCAACAACATTGCTAATGTTGTTGGTGTGTTTATTCCTGCCAATCCTTTTCCAGTCTTTATGATTGGTTCATTTGAAATTAGCTCGACTCAGCAGCTTTTTTTACTGGGTGGGTTAGCTATTGCATTAGGTATCTTCACCTTCTCCAAACACGTAATGATGACAGTGGGTGATGGTCTGGGAAGGTTGTCACCTACTTCAGCTCTTATAGCCGTCCTCTCGCACTCGATTGTACTGTTGTTGTTTTCTTCTCAAAACTTAGAGTCTTGGTTAATAGAACACGGCCTCCCAAGTCTACCCCTTGTCCCTGTTTCAAGCTCCCAAGCAGTAGTGGGGGCAATTGTAGGTATTACCCTGCTACAAGGTATAAATGCCGTTAGATGGTCTGTTTTGCGCAAGATAGTACTCGGTTGGGTGCTAACACCCATTGCTGCAGCAACAATCTCATTTATTGGGTTGTTCTTTTTGCAGAATGTTTTTAATTTAGCTGTTGTTTAATACAAATTCGCCACTAATCGTTTATTACATCCCTTCAAACTAGACACCCCAAGTTAATGCAAGCTCACCCTCAAATCAAGCTTTCATAAAATATCGAGAATTTACGATATTATTAAACAAAGAAAATTATTAATTCTGATAAAAGTAACGCCTTTTTCAATCAAAAATCTCAAATCTTGACTTTTTTCCATAGGCTAAGCGTTCAATTAGAGTCATTTTGTTCATTTCATGAATAGGGGCAAAGCCGAAGTGTATTATTTAATACATGGGGTTTTGAGTGCGGCGACTGACGCCGTAATTATGGAAATTAACCTTTAATATTTTAAAGCAGTGATTTTTGCAAATATCGAGGCGTAAGGAATTTAATAAAACAGGAGCTTATTATTAATAAGTGACTGTTTTGAGAATTTCGACAGCTGACACAATATTTAGGAAAATTCTTAAATTGTTCTAGGGCGTTAATTATTGCCAAAATCAAGGCGCAAGGGAGCTTAGAAAAATAGGAGCTTATACTTATAAGTGATGGTTTTGCTAAGCTCCGGCAACAAAGATATTGGTAATAAGTATCCTCTAGAATTCGATGCCTTCGATTTCGGCGATTGTGTGGATGTCCTTATCCCCACGCCCAGAAAGGTTAATGATAATCGTTTTATCACTTGACCACTCCTGCGCTAATTTGATGCCATACGCCACTGCATGTGCAGACTCCAGTGCTGGCAAAATGCCTTCAACTTCTGTCAGTGTATGGAAAGCTGCTAGTGCTTCTTTGTCGGTAATTGAGACGTATTGTGCTCTACCGGTATCTTTCAAATATGCATGTTCCGGCCCAACACCTGGATAGTCCAACCCTGCTGAAATTGAATGACCCTCAATAATCTGGCCGTCTTCATCTTCCATTAGGTAGGTTCTGTTACCGTGAAGTACGCCAACACTACCCGCACAAAGTGGTGCAGCGTGTGCTGTCGGGCCTTTTTCAATACCGTGTCCTGCTGCTTCAACACCAATAATTTCAACGGACTTATCATCAATAAACGGATGAAATAAGCCAATGGCGTTAGATCCGCCACCAACGCAAGCAATTAAAGCATCTGGCAAACCGCCTGCTTGATCGGCAAATTGTCTTTTGGCTTCTTTACCGATGACCGTTTGAAAGTCTCTAACCATCATCGGATAGGGATGTGGGCCAGCAACCGTACCAATAATATAAAAAGTATCATCAATGTTGGTTACCCAATCACGCATCGCTTCATTGAGTGCATCTTTTAATGTTTTTGATCCTGCTGTCACTGGAACTACGGTAGCGCCGAGTAATTTCATGCGGTAAACATTGAGTGCCTGGCGAGCAACATCGACCTCGCCCATGTACACCACACACTCCAAACCAAGTCTAGCTGCAACCGTTGCTGTAGCAACGCCGTGTTGACCTGCACCTGTTTCGGCAATAATTCGTGTTTTTCCCATACGGCTTGCCAACAGAGCCTGACCAATGGTGTTGTTGATTTTGTGAGCGCCGGTATGGTTTAAATCTTCACGCTTTAAATAGATTTGTGCGCCACCTAATTTAGCTGTTAAGTTTTTTGCGTGATAAAGCGGACTTTCACGACCAACATAGTGCTTCAGGTCGTCTTCAAATTCTGTCAAAAAATCAGGATCGTCTTTGTATTTCTCGTAAGCTTCTTTTAGTTCGGTAACAGCTGTCATCAGGGTTTCAGCAATAAAAACACCGCCATATTGTTCGAAATGACCTTTGTCGTCTGGTAGATTGTAACTCACGAGCGAACCTTGCTAATAAAACGTCTTATTTTATCAATATCTTTGACACCTTTTGCACTTTCCACGCCACTTGAGGTGTCGACTGCATAGGGCTGAACTTGGGCAATGGCACTTGCCACATTATCAGCCGTAAGGCCGCCTGCAAGAATAATTGGTAAATCAATTTCAGTGTTTGCCAGCGACCAATCAAATACCTCGCCGGTGCCGCCATAAGTATTTAGATTATATGCATCCAACAACAGTGCGCTCGCCTCTGAGAAGTCGGCGGCCACTTGCTGAATATCGGTTGTTTCAGTAACGCGAACAGATTTATAAAACGGCATGTGGTATTGAGCGCAATCGAGTGGCGACTCGTCGCCATGAAATTGCAGAGTGTCGAGTGGCACTTCACACAATATTTCATCTATTTGACTAGGATCGGCATTTACAAACAAACCCACGCGATTAACAAATGGTGGCAATGCGGCAACGATCCCGCGTGCAACATCAATACTAACATTTCGCGGTGATGGTCCGTAAAAAACCAAGCCAATAGCATCAGCACCAGCGAATACTGCTGCTCTAGCAACTTCTGCATTGGTAAATCCGCAGATTTTTATTTTTGTCATTTGCTAATTATACTAAATAGTAAGTGTACTGAAGAGTAAGGAGTCTTCTCAGATGTCAGTATAAATCAAGCGGTGATCTAGCCCGCTCAATTAGGACTTAGTTTTTTTGGGTGCTGCTTTCTTTTTACCTTTCTTTGCTTTGGCTTTTGCCTTTGCTTTGCCCGCAATAGCTTTTTCACACTCTTCTAGAGTTAGGTCAGCAGGGGCTTTATCTCCAAATACTTTTGCAATAGTAACGTTCTTTTGGCCTTTGCCGCGTTTTTTTCCATTCCAAACGTAAGGACCGAAGCGGCCATTCAGAATTTGTATATTGGAACCTTCAAAAGCCTTAATAAGGCGTTCGGCGTCTGCTTTTTCTTTGGCGGCAATCAACTCCAATGCGGTTTCAAGGTTGACCTCTTCTGGGCTAACCTCTTTTAAAGATACATACTTTTTGCCATACTGAATGTAGGGGCCGAAACGACCATAATTCGCTTTAATGGTTTCACCATCAGCTGTTTCACCGACCGTTCTTGGCATTTTGAAAAGCTCAATCGCCTGATCAAGTGTAATGGTTTCGATATCTTGACCGGTTCTTAGCGAGGAGAAAGTTGGTTTTTCCTCATCATCCTGATGGCCAATTTGTGCATAAGCACCATAACGACCAAAGAGCACACTGACTGGCTTTCCGCTGACTGGATCTTCGCCCAAATCTCTTTTGCCATGAGTCTCGTCTCTGGAGATGTCTTTCGCTAGCTCAATTTGAGCATGAAAAGGTTCGTAAAAATCACGAACAACATCCTGCCAAGGGCTGTCATTTTGGGCAATCTTATCAAAATTATTCTCAAGGTTGACGGTGAACTCGTAACCAATAATATTGCTAAAGTTCTTCACTAGGAAATCCACCAGTAAGTAAGCGACATTGGTTGGGAATAGTTTGTTTTTCTCTGCACCGGTGATTTCGAATTGAGTGCAATCCGATACAACGCCATT
>Ga0208335_1000786_pt1 | contig 10233 bp, 10 predicted proteins | sample DeeseametaMP0759_FD_184202 | JGI IMG/M metagenome (GOLD analysis project Ga0208335, IMG submission 184202) | Marine microbial communities from the Deep Atlantic Ocean - MP0759 (SPAdes) | ecosystem: Environmental > Aquatic > Marine > Oceanic | place: West of Cape Town, South Africa, South...
ATTCGATGGAAGTCACTTGCCCAGTGGCATTTACTTTTATCAATTGCGGTCAGGCAATTTTGTGAAGACTCGGAAAATGTCCCTTTTAAAATAACAAAATTCCCGGAAAAATTTATGGATGAACAACCCTAAGTTTGCCGAGATATTTTTAACAAATTATTCCAAATTGGAGGGGTGGCAGAGTCTGGTTGATTGCACCGGTCTTGAAAACCGGCAAGGGGAAACTCTTCGGGGGTTCGAATCCCTCCCCCTCCGCTCATCATCGGACAAGCATCCTTGCTTGTCATTTTACGATTTATTATATAACTACATCGTTTAATCGTCAATAGGCCTGCCCGAATGGGTCGTTAAGGCGGGGAATGATTGACGGACATGGTCTATAATGAATGTTTACGCAACATTTAGAATGGATAATAAATATTTCCACCAACTATTGTTGGACGTGCCGTCTTGCAATGGTAAGCATACTTGATTATTCCACTTTTGAATTTCCCTAAATATTCATCATGATCATTGCTTAATTTCCTCGTCAATTTTCTATGACAAATCCATCCATAAAAGTTCGATTCGCCCCCAGCCCCACAGGTGAACTCCATATAGGCGGCGCCCGTACGGCCTTATTTAATTGGCTATTTGCCAAAAAACAGGGTGGAAAATTCTTTCTCAGAATTGAAGATACAGATCCAGAACGCTCCCAAGAAAAGTATACAGACCAAATTTTAGAATCATTAACCTGGCTGGGGCTCCATTGGGATCAGCCTGTTGTCTATCAATCTCAAAGACTGGATGTATATAAAGAAAGGGCAAAAGCATTGACAGAATCTGGTCAGGTGTATCGTTGTTTTTGCTCAAAGGCGGATCTCCTAACCGCTCGGGATGCTGGCCATTATCAATATCCAGGCACATGCAGAAATCTAACAGAAGACGAGATAAAGCTGCGCTTGAATCAAGGGATTGGGTTTACCATGCGTTTAAGAATTCCTGAAGGAAAAACTACATACAAAGATTTAATCTATGGTGATATTTGTGTGGATCATAAGGAATTGGATGATTTTATTATTGTCCGATCCGATGGATCTCCAACCTATAATTTTGTGGTCGTAATTGATGACCATGATCAGGATATTACCCATGTGATACGTGGGGAAGATCATGTATCAAACACACCCAAACAAATTCTTATTTATAAGGCGCTCGGTTTTACAGAACCAATTTTTGCCCATCTTCCTATGATTCTTGGACATGATAAAAAGAGGTTGAGTAAACGTCATGGCGCACCGGGTGTTCAAAATTTTAGAGATGATGGCTATTTCCCGGAAAGTTTGTTGAATTATTTGGCATTGTTGGGATGGAATCCCGGGACAGAAAAAGAAGTATTTTCCTTAGGCGAATTGGTTGAAAATTTCGATTTAAGTCAGGTTCAAAAAAAGGGTGCCGTATGGGATGAAAAAAAACTCCATTGGATTAGTGGCCAATATGTGATGAATGCATCAACGGAATTTTTATTGGAATCCCTCAGAAGTATTCATCCTGATTGGGGAAAGGGAAGTGCTATTTCATTTCTTATTTCCATCATCGAGTTGTTAAAGGTACGGGCAAAGTCCTTAACTGAATTTATTAATCAATCTGAATATTTCTTTCATGATCCAGAATCCTACGATAAAGCCGGCCTTAAAAAGTGGTGGAAAGATGAATCGGCAAACGAAAGAGTATCTACTTTTTTACAATATTGTGAAAAGATCTCCAATTGGCGCAAGGAAGATCTTGAAATAGCATTCAAATCATTCGCAGAATCAAATGAATGTGGACTGGGGAAAATCATCATGCCGATACGAATGGCGGTATGCGGCACGCCCAATGGACCATCCATCTTTGAAATTTTGGAATTATTGGGGCGGGATAAAACGATCCATAGAATTGAAACTGCTTTAGATAAATTACCGGGTTAAATGGAAGAACAAACCAAACCACGTCACTTTATTCAGCGCTTTATAGATGAAGATAATGTATCTGGGAAATTTGAGAATCGCGTTCATACACGATTCCCACCAGAACCCAACGGTTATCTACATATTGGTCATGCGAAGTCTATATGTTTAAACTTTGGTATTGCGGATGAATTTGGCGGTAAATGTAATTTACGTTTTGATGACACCAATCCCATTGCGGAAGAGGAAGAGTATGTGAAATCCATTCAGGCTGATGTGAAGTGGTTGGGATATGATTGGGAAGATCGATTATGTTTTGCCTCTGATTATTTTCAGCGATTATATGACTATGCCCTAGCTTTGGTGAATAGTGGAAAGGCTTATGTCTGCGATCTGACTCCTGAAGAAATCCGAAAAACAAGAGGCACTTTAAAGGATATTGGAAAGGAAAGTCCATTTCGCAATCGATCAGTAGAAGAAAATGTGGATTTATTCACTCGAATGAAAAATGGCGAATTTCCAGATGGCAGTCATACCCTAAGAGCTAAAATTGATATGGCACATCCCAATATGAATATGCGGGACCCGGTCATTTATCGCATTCTCCATGCCCACCACCACCGAACGGGAAATGAATGGTGTATTTATCCCATGTATGATTGGGCCCATGGATTAGAAGATTCTATTGAAGGAGTAACCCATTCTCTTTGTTCTTTAGAGTTTGAAGATCATCGGCCGATATATGATTGGTATTTGGATGCATTAGGAGTTTACCATCCTCAGCAAATCGAATTTGCAAGACTCAACTTGAGTTATACCATTATGTCCAAACGATTGTTAAAACAATTGGTTGATGACAATCATGTTTCCGGTTGGGATGACCCGCGGATGCCCACTCTATCCGGTTTACGTCGCCGAGGATATACGCCGAAAGCTATTCGAAATTTCATGGATGAAATTGGTGTGGCAAAACGAGATAACGTTATGGAAATGGCTAAGTTGGAATCTGCACTTAAATCTGATTTAAATAAACGCTGCGAAAGGCGAATGGCTGTATTAAATCCTTTGAAGGTGGTGATTACAAATTATCCAGAAGGCGATGATGAATTATTAGACGCCATCAATAATCCAGAGGATGAGACCGCCGGAAAACGCCAAGTACCCTTTGGACGAGAACTTTATATTGAACAAGATGATTTTATGGAAGATCCTCCCAAAAAGTTCTTCCGATTAGGTCCCGGACGAGAAGTACGATTACGATATGCTTATTTCATCACTTGCAATGAAGTGGTTAAAGATAATAATGGAAATATCACAGAATTGAAATGTACTTATGATCCTGAGACTAAAGGAGGGAATGCTCCCGATGGACGTAAAGTGAAAGGGACGATTCACTGGGTTTCGGCAGAACATGCGATTGACGGTGAAGTGAGATTATATGATCGATTGTTTCGTGTTCCGAATCCGGCTTCGAAAGATAATTTCATTGATGCGTTAAATCCCGATTCTCTCACCATTTTAAATGACTGCAAAATGGAACCGGAATTGGGGAAGGCAGTAATAGGTAAAACTGTTCAATTTGAACGATTGGGCTATTTTTGCAAAGACCCTGATTCAGGAGAAAAAACCATTTTTAATCGAACGGTTCCATTGCGGGATTCATGGGCGAAAATTGAGAAACAAATGCTATCTGGTCAGAAAAATTAGCATTGAGAATAGAACTTAAAACCGAGTAATTTAACTGTTCATGTTGACCAAATTTAAATCAATCTTTTCTATAGTACTCTTAGCCGGAATCGTAAATGCAGCTCCTCCGGCACTTCACGTTTATGTGATTCCATTTGATAATATTAAAAATGATGTAGCCATTGGCTGGCTGTCAACTGTCTTTGCAGAAATGGTAAATTCTGAACTCAGTCAACATGATCGTATATATTTAAAAAACAAGGATGGATTAGAAGAAATCATGACGAATCGATCCTTACTCCTGCAACAGCGCCCTGGAACAAAGAACTTACTTGTCCTCGGGAAATTCGAAAGATCACTCGATAAAATAACGATTTCTATTCAATTAATTGATATTGCCACTTGGGATGAGTTATCCAATGGGAGGGTGCGGGGATATTATAATAATATAACTGCCATTAATCGAAAGTTGTCTGAATCGGTCAATACGATGCTGTTACCCTATTTACCAAAAGTAGATAAGGGTCCCTATCCAACACTGACGGAGGGGAAGCGGATGCGCATTCCTCCATCTTACGGTGAAAAGGCCATTGATGTGAGTACGGCAATAGATGCGGCGTTTATAGATTTAGAAAAAAAACTGGATTTAAATATCGGTGCCAGGGGAGAAATAGATCCCAAAGGATTGCGGGAGGAAAATGGAGAATGGGTACTCGATATTTCAAAAGACAGCTATAATGATGATCGTCCGGAAAATCAAATCAACACTCATATGATGGTTGACGTTTTATCAAATCTAATGCGCAATCCATATCGCGTCAAAATGGAGCGTCCTCAATTTAATTATGATCCGGAAAACCGGAAAGAATTTCAAATTGTCATGTCCGTAAATTATACTTTAAAAGGGAATATTATAAAAGATATGCTTACCTCCCTGCCATATTCTGGATTGAAGCAAGATGGAAATCTTACCGTTTTTTATTTTAATCGGGATAAATATAATTTTCCGAAAGAGATTACAGAAAAAATTCAGTTGGGAAAATACCGAACCACTCCCGTTATTCAGCTGCAGGATGCGAATGGGAATCCTTTGGTAATTTTAGTGGATTCTCCCGACCAAAGTATTCATGCGCTCAATAGCAATCGTGTGATTTACAAGCCATTTCATTATTTTTCAAATTTAATTGATTTTACCGTTGGCGGATGGTCCATTCAAGTGGCGTTAGAGACTGTAGATATTCCTGCATCCTATCGATTTAATCTGGATGTGAATCGGGCAAACGATATCAGTCGCGTGAGTCTGAAATTTATTCCAGAAGAAGAGCTTCACGCATATTTAAGTAATTTACTTTAGAGTTTTACCGGTGAAAAGTCGATTATTCATTTTATATATACTATGTTTCCTGCCCATTTTAGTCGGTCAGAAAAAAGTGCCCAATTTAACATTGAAAAAAATGAGTAGCGAAAGGGTCATGCTTCAGCATTATCTAAAAACTGGCCCAGTTTTAATCAACTTCTGGGCCACATGGTGTGCACCGTGTAAAAAGGAAATGAAACACTTGGACGCGTTTGAAAAAAAGTATAAAGATAAAGGGTTCTCGGTTTTAGCGGTGAGCAACGATAGCCAGAAAAGTCTATCTAAAGTACGTAGTTATATCCGGGCCAACAAATTTTCATTTCAAGTATTCCTGGATCCAAATAATCAGGTACTAAAAAAACTCTTCTCCAATGCCATGCCCGTATTACCAGCCAATATCCTTGTGGGGCAGGACGGAACCGTTCTTTGGCGGCATTTTGGATACATACCGGGAGATGAGAAGAAAATGGAAGCAGAAATAATAGCAGCCCTTCAACCTGAATAATAAGGATTATAGATGCACACGATTCGATGCATCGTTTGTTGTTTTCTTATAACGGCGGTTGGCATCACCCAATTTTCAGGCTCACTTTCCCATTCCTACGGAAAGAGCAATAACAACTTTAATTTTCAAGAATCGTTTATTGATATAAATGGGAATTGGAACCAGTGGGCTGGCTGGATCCAATTCGAAATATCCAATCCACCAGAATTGGGTCGCAAGTTCACAGGATTGCGAAAGTTTCGAATCGAATATACCAAGGGTTCTCTTTCATTACAGATGGGTGATATATATACATTTTGGGGGAGAGGCCTCATGGTGAATATGGTGGAGGATCAGGCAGTCGATTTGGATACGGGAATCCGTGGTGGATTGGTGAATTGGACAAATAATTTTTTGGATTTAGCATTGTTAAGTGGGTCTCAAAAAATATGGCGTTTGACAAACCAAGTGATAGATTATGATAACCGAATACCCAACTATGGTGTTGAAAATTTTCTCTATGGCAGCCGAATATCTGGTCACTATAAAGGGTGGAATGGTGGTGTGCAAGTGCTGAAGGTGGAGGAGGATCATCCCGATGCCAAGGGTATTATAGAAAAAGTAGATCATCTTTTAATGGGTGCAACTCTTGACTATTTCGGTGAGAATGGTGATGTTGGATTGGAGTGGGTTAAAAAGGATTCTATTGGATTTGGGCTGTTTGGTAATGTGAATATGTATCTCTGGGGCTGGTCTTTAGGCGGTTCCTATAAGAATTACCATTTCGCTAATTTAGGCCCTGATCACCGTTGGGATTTTGTTAATTATGCAGGCGGCGTATTAACTATTCAACAAATGCCTACCGTATTTAAAGAACATTCTACCCGGCTTTTAAGTAGAATTACCCATATTATTGATTATAATGATGAAGTTGGTTTTGATATACATTTAGAAGGGCCCATCAACCCGCAGTCACAATTGACCCTTGTATATGCTCAGTCTAGCCGACATAATGAATGGGGTTGGAATAATAAAAGTATCAAATGGGAAATGATAAGTAGTTCTGTGAATATGCCTTCGTCTAAAAATGAACTAAACCCTTTTAAAGAATTTTATGCTGAGTTAGATGGAAATTTAATGAATGGGAATTTCCACTATACAGTGGGCATTGGAACAACAGAAGATGTGATTGATCTTTATCTCAATCGATATACCGGTTCAGATCAAATTCTTATTTATGAAGCAGTTTCAGCACAAACATTTCCAACCCATTTTTCTTATACGCTCAATACCCATTATAGCTTGGAAGTGAAATATGAATATCAGGAATTGAAGAAAGGGATTCATCAATACGCACCGTCGACTATTGTACCATTTGAATCGAATTTTATGAAGGAGACACAGTACAACCGTTTTATGAGTATTGGCGTGAGTCGATCTCCAAAATGGTCTGCAAATCTTGCCATTGATATGTCCTCAACCGATGAGAAAATTATTGTGGAGAATGATCGGGACGTTAATTCAATTGAGAAAATTCTGGGGAAATTCTGGGATACATCACTCACCTGGGCCAGCATGGAATTGGCCTATAATATTTCCGAGAATCACCGCCTTACAATTATGGTTGGTTCTCAGCGCGGTGGCGTATTATGCAGTAATGGTGTCTGTCGGTATATCCAGCCATTTGAAAACGGATTCAAGGTTGGTCTCGTTTCACTATTTTAGTTAATTTTAACCAACCAGTTAGGTAACAATTTGAAGAAACTAATACATACCATATTCATTATTTCATTTGTGCTATGGTCTTGTGAAGATAAAGCAACCGTAACTCAGGAGGCGGATACGATTGTTATTTCTCCATTGAGTCATGTGCTGAAGGTAGCACAAACGGTTCAACTCAGTGCCCTCGTCATTGACAAAGAAAATTCATCTATGGATACGCCTGTGACATGGTCATCCACCAATGATGCTGTGGCTACAATATCAAAAGAAGGGTTGGTGACTGGAGTCGGTCAGGGCGAAGCCAATATTTATGCCACCTTGGATAATGTTCAGGGGATGGCAGAAATACTAGTGAGCACCAATCACCGCCGCGTTTTAAGTGAGATGTTCACCTCCAGTACATGAGGACCTTGCGCATCCGCGGAGCGGATATTAAATGCATCTTTAAAACCGGCTACAGTTAATTATGTGGGCTATGGATTAGACTCGATTTGGACCCAGATATATTATCATGTCTGGTGGCCGGGGCAGGGGAATGACCCCATGTATTTGGCCAATACATCCATGAACCGTACACGCAATAATTATTACGGGAATAATTATACACCCCACATGTTTACCAATGGGAAAGATTCTGGATCAAATACTACGAATTGGAAAAACGACCCAAAGGATTATTTGGATGATGTGGGTTTGTATGACGTTAGAATATACGGGAGTCAATCAGGGAATGATATTTCCTTTGATGTTGAACTTGACGCTGTGAAATCAACCACAAGTTCAAGAGATTTGAGGTTATTCGTTGCAGCAGTTATGGATACGGTAAAATACCCCGGTTCCGCGAATGGATTAACGGAACATCACAATGCAGTGATTGAATTGTTGACCGGTAATACTGGCAAAAGTATAAAATTGATTAGCGGTGCAGTGACAAAGGAATCCTTCACTTGGTCTATGCGGACTGAATGGATCAATCACGCCAATCTAACATACAATATGTCCGGGTTAAAAGTGGTAGCCTGGATCCAGGATTATAGCAACAAGGAAATACTCCAGGTTAACGAATTGAATTTTGATTAAAATTCCAATTAATTTGGTTTGGGAGCTTAATCAGACTGATTAAATTCCCGCCCTTGCCTGGTGCCAGGCAGAGGTTTTTTGGAAAATTTATTGGGGTGTCGTCTAACGGTAGGACATCAGGTTCTGGTTCTGAGGGTCGGGGTTCGATTCCCTGCACCCCAGCTCATGCTGGGCAAATGGTAACCGGTAGATCGGTACTACTTACCAGCTACCAATAACCACTCACTAAAACATGCACCCGCCCCCTGCATCCGTAAAATATGGATTACGGCGAATAAATAGCTTATAACTATTTATGGAGTTAAAAATTATGCACCCGTAGCTCAACTGGATAGAGCGTTCGGCTACGGACCGAAAGGTTGTGGGTTCGAATCCTACCGGGTGTGCTCCTCTTGAAGTACCTTTTTTAGGGTGTTTCTCCTCGGTGATTATTGAAAAATTAGCCGAGAGATATTTTATTATTTTGTACATTTCTGTAAACTAATAAATCGTTCTTTATCATAATATGTAGTACCATTGTAGTACCATTGTAGTACCATTCACTATCTTTTTCCACAATAAGCCCCCTGAAAACTGCACCCTTATTGTGGGTTTATACATTAAGGACGGTATATAAGTAGGGTTATTGTATATTGTATTTTAAAAGAAATAGAAGTATACAATTTTTTCTGAACCATTATTTCATTAAAGGATACCTTTATGGTCCAATTAAATGCTTTGCTATATTTTATTAATGGTGTATTATTTCATTAAATAAATAAGTATTTATTCTTTGATAACGTAAAAACAAAATAGCATCAAAAGGACAATAAAATTCTAACCAAAAGGAGATACCAATGATAAAAAGAAACAAACTATCAATAGGAACTGTGCTGTTATTAGGGATTTTCTCTTCTGTCTATGCACAAGACATATCGGATAGCAAATACGATGAGCTGATAAAAAAGAGTCCATTAAACACCCTGTACCCAAAGGTAATGGTAGAAAGTTCGGATAAGTATTTTGAGGAATTTCAAAAATTGTTCAATAATTCGGCCATTCCGCCAAAATATGCCCAATTGATTGCCCTATCCGCATCCGTCGCATTGAAATGTGTATATTGTATTCCATCTCATAAAATCAAGGCAGTGAAAGAGGGCGCTACGGAAGAAGAAATGAAAGTGGCCATCCAAATTGCGGCTGAGATTGCACGATTTAGCACATTACTCTATGGCAATGAATGGGATCTCCCAAAAACAAAGGAAGTTGTTAAAAAAATGAAATGATCGTTTTATTAACCTTGGCTATAAAAGAAGCCCCGGCCTAAACTAATGGCCAAGTGTGCGGAAGCTACCCTGGTTGATCTAAAACATTGGCAGCTTGGGGATGAGAAGGTATGGGGGAAAATTTTAGAGTCTAATATTGCAGCAGGTATAATTATGGCACGAATTAAGTACTGGCGTGTGCCTAAGAAAATGCCAAACACTGGCACCGGAATGTCGATTTATTGGAAAGAATATTATAACACTCATCTTGGATCCGGCCACGTTGAAGATTTTATGGACCTATATTCTAAGTACTTGTAGTGGTGTGTAGTGGAGTTCCTTTCTGTGTAATTTCCATAATGCATATTTTAGCTTGTAGTACCATTGTAGTACCACGGTACTTTTGTCGAGGAGAAACTTCTGGCTACGGACCGAAAGGTTGTGGGTTCGAATCCTACCGGGTGTGCAATTCTTCGATGCGCATCAATGAGAAAGCACATTGATTTTTTAGGCATTGATGAAGGAATAAATATAATATAGTAATCAATGGCTCGTTCGTCTAGTGGTTAGGACGCTGCCCTCTCAAGGCGGTAACACGGGTTCGACTCCCGTACGGGCTACACCGATATAAAGCACTGATTTCCTTCGATAAATAGACGAGGCTGGTTACCCTACCAAAACAGTCAGTCGTAGTCACCTAATATCAAATATATCCGCTTGGAGGACACTAAA
>Ga0208335_1000788_pt1 | contig 10215 bp, 10 predicted proteins | sample DeeseametaMP0759_FD_184202 | JGI IMG/M metagenome (GOLD analysis project Ga0208335, IMG submission 184202) | Marine microbial communities from the Deep Atlantic Ocean - MP0759 (SPAdes) | ecosystem: Environmental > Aquatic > Marine > Oceanic | place: West of Cape Town, South Africa, South...
CATAAACACACCTTTAGGCTGTAAAGCATTGAAGGCCTGTGCATAGCGGGAAATAGATTCAGAAGTGAATTCAGGAGCTGTACCCCTAACGCCGGAAATGCTGCGGATAATCATTATAATTTGCTTTAATTAGTTATTTTATATTTTGGGATATTTCAATAAAATGTGATTGAACTTCAGTATCAACCGTGATAAATGAAATTATATTCCCTTTATAAAACAATGTTTTTCCATTCGGTAATTTTTCTGAAACAGCAGGTGGTACACACCAAATTTTGTATTCCCCATATTCTAATTCGATGGGTTTATTTAGAGGAGTTGTGCCCACATAACTTGTATTGATAAAAACGGGTAATCCCAAAAGGTTTGAATCTATATAGATATTGCTTGTTTGTTTTGAACGTTTAAGATCTATCTTTTCCAATCCAAGTTCAGAACTGGATATAGTTTCATTTGATCTACTAAAAGTAACTTGATATAATTTTTTCCTAGATTCAAAATCACTATCTACACCAGTCATTTTTAATTCATCTACAATAGAATCACCCTTATAATTACCAGCTTTTAGTAGGGCTTTATTTTGCTCTTCTGTTCCAGTATATTCTTCTGGGTGAGATAAACTACCCTGGACAAAGGCTACAGGCAAACCAACCTTTAAATAATCTTTTTCATAAGTGAAATGAAATTCATTTTCTTCATCAATGTTATTATTTCCATCAATACTTTTTTCAATATACTCAATAATTTCTACTGTAGAAAATTCTGTATCTTTCCCATTATCATCAAAATATGCTAAATCACTAGAATATTTTTTTGATATAAATTCAATTTCAGAAAAACTTGTATTTCTTCTTATTTCCAGATTTTCATTATCTTTTAAAGATAATAATATTCTTTTATCATTAATTTGATTTATAACAATTTTATTTTGTTTATAAAACGCCGTGATTGATAAAAGATTCGGATGTTTAAAACGTGAAATTACAAGATCATCTATTATTATATTTTTTTTAAGAAGGAAACCAATTTGAACACTATTTTTATTTTCTATTATTTCAATATCTCGAACTAATTTATTTAAAATATTATTCAAGTCTACTTTGGAATTCAGAACGCTAGCATCATTTACTGTAACATATAGCCAACCATGAGGGGAATACCACGATGTAACATTTTTTAAAGGAATCATTTTATTAGCTAAAAATGTAATATTTAATCCATTCAAAAGTTCGTCGCATGCTAATCGAATAATAATGATATCTTCCCCAAAAATGGGTTTTATTAAAAGGAAGAAGATTGCAATGATTTTAACGAATTTTTTCAAAAATCACCTCGGATATGATCTATAATATAAAATAAAGGCTCGGCAAAAACCGAGCCTTTATTTTATATTATAGAGTGCTTTTAATATTGGTTATAACGGCGCAAACGAGCCATTCTACGCAGTGCTTTTTTACGTGCTTCACGTTTTGAATCACTGGGTTTTTCGTAAAAAGATTTCTTTTTTACATCCCGTAAAATACCTGCGCGTTCCCATTTCTTTTTGAAACGGCGTAACGCTTTTTCCAGCGGTTCACCATCTCTAACGGTCACTTCGACCACGTGCACTCACCTCCTTTCAATTATCCTAGATATGTTCTAAGTGTTTTACTACGTGAACGATGACGTAAGCGACGAATCGCTTTTTCTTTAATCTGTCTTACACGTTCACGGGTTAAATTAAATTCTTCGCCAATTTCATTCAGTGTTAACGCATAATCGCGCTCAATACCAAAATACATTTTAATCACTAGGCGTTCTCTTTCTTTCAATGTGTCCAGAGATTGACGAATTTCATCTTTCAAAGAATCATTCATCAATGGTTCATCTGGGGAAGACTGGTTTTCATCCTTGATTACATCAATCAGGGAATTTTTATCGCCATCACGAAATGGAGCGTTCAATGAATGATGTCGTCGTGAAATACGCATGGCATCAATCACTTCATCTGGTGTCATTTCTAACTGACGACCAATTTCTTCTTCATTAGGTGAACGTTCAATCTCTGCTTCCAGCTTTTCAGCTGTTTTAGTAATCTTGCTGATCGTTCCTACTCGGTTCAACGGTAATCGCACGATTCGTGAATGTTCCGCTAAAGCCTGTAGAATGGATTGGCGAATCCACCAAACAGCGTAGGAAATAAATTTAAACCCACGTGTTTCATCAAATCGTCCTGCCGCTTTAATCAGGCCCAGATTCCCCTCATTAATCAAGTCTGTCAGGGGTAAGCCCTGACCTTGATAATCTTTTGCAACAGATACAACAAACCGAAGATTGGCTTTGACCAATTCCTCTAAAGCACGTTCGTCATTCTTGTGGATCTTTATCGCTAATTCAACTTCCATCGCCGGTAGAAGAGGTTCATAATTCCCTATTTCTTCCAGATAGCGGCTAAGGCTTCTGTTGGATTCGTTGACTGATCTTGCAGCTTTTGCCATAGTTTTCCTCTATAAATCGTTTCGAGACAAGTACGGTAATTTACACTAAAACAAAAGTTTTCTCAAGATATAGAGTGCAGTTTTTTAAATTATTTTTGAAAGTTCTGCAAACTCATTAATTGTAAGCGTTTCAGGACGGCGAGTGAAATCAATTTTCGCTTTGACTTCTTCAGAAATCCTAAATCCTGTAAGAGTATTCCTCAACATTTTTCTACGCTGGGAAAATGCGGCTGCTACAATTTTTTCAAAACGACTGAACATTTCATCAGAAACAATAGGTTCATCATGTTTAACCAGTTTTATTATAGCTGATTTTATTTTTGGTTTGGGAATGAATACTTCGGGTGGAATTGTAAAACATTTTTTTACATTCAAAAATGCTCCAATCATAACCGTTAAGCGGCCATAGGTTTTTGTTCCTACAGTACCTGTAAGTCTATCCGCCATCTCCTTTTGAACCATAAAATACGCTTCATTCCAATGGGAACGCTGCTCTATTAACCAAAATAATATGGGCGATGTAATATTATATGGAATATTACCGACAACGTTTAGCGGAGTAGGGATAGGCAATTCATTCAAATTCTGGCGAAGAACATCACCTTGAATAAAATGACAATTTTGCAGATCTTCACGTTTTTTTAAATATTCAATTAGTTTGGGATCAATTTCGATAGCAGCCAAATGTTTTACTAAAGGGAGTATTCTTTCTGTTAATGCACCTTCTCCGGGGCCCACTTCCAAAATGGAATCATCTGGGTTAAAATCAATCGTCCGTATAATTTTACGTAAAAGGTTGGTATCGGCTAGGAAATTCTGACCCCATTTTTTCCTAAATGTATGTTGAGTTTTTTTAACCACAGAAATAATGGAGATTTCTAAAGATTAAAGAGTTCAGTTGCATTTTCTGTCGTTTTATCAGCGATGATTTTTAAACTAACTCCATGAATTTCAGCCAGTTTTTCAGCTACAAAACGTGTTCGACCTGGCTCGTTTGGTCTTCCGCGAAATGGGACAGGGCTTAAATAGGGTGAATCTGTCTCCACCAATAATTTTTCCAATGGGAGCTCTTTTGCTACATCGGGTAAGTGGCTGTTTTTGAATGTGAGGTTTCCGGAAAAAGAAATGTAAAAACCCATTTCAACAAATGTTTTAGCTGTGTCTAACGTACTTGAAAAACAATGAGCTACTCCCGTGATGTTCGGAAATTCCGATAATAGTTTAATCACGTCTTCATCGGCCTCCCGATTATGAAAAATAACCGGTTTTTGTAATTGTTCAGCTAAAGCCAATTGTTCACGAAAAATGTTTAGCTGAATTTTAGGATCAGAAATATTACGAAAATAGTCTAAACCCATTTCTCCCACGGCCACCATTTTAGAGGATGTCATTAATTCGGCAATTTGATCAAGATAATCTTCAGGGGCATCTTTTGAATCATGGGGATGAACACCGGCGGAAGCATAAATGTTTTCATGAGCGTCTGCTAAAATCAGACATTCACGGGAATCATCAAGATTCGTTCCTACAGTAATAAAGCGATTTACACCTAATTCATTAGCTCGATTTAACACATTGTCTAAATCGTTTTTCAGATCTTTATAGAATAGGTGGCAGTGGGTATCAATCAATTCCATTATTTTCCGATATATTTAAAGTAAAAATAAATAATATTAATGCACTTTTTTCCCTGACTCTACCTTCTTCCCATCCACAATAATCAATGATAGTTCTTTTTTCCTTGAAGCTGCTAATAGCATTCCTTTTGATTCCACCCCACGAATAGTCGCCGGTTCTAGGTTTGAAATAATTACCACGATTTTACCAACCAATTCTTCTGAAGAATAATGATCTGCAATGCCGGATACAATCTGTCGCTCTTCATCGCCTAATTTAACTTTCAGTTTATATAGCTTATCTGAATCTTCCACTTTTTCAGCTGTTAATATTTCAGCTGTTTTTAATCCAAGATTTTCAAAATCCGAATAATCAATAAAGTGTTCATTATTTTTATTTTTTTTCTGAACCTTGTATTTCTTTACATTAATTCGAGGGAACAACGGAGGATGTTGTTTTAACTCTGTTCCTGCTTTTAAACCACCCCATGTTAAATCTGAATCTTTCGCATTTAACGTATCCAAAACAAAATCTGTCCGGTTGGGCATTACAGGTGAAAGTAATAATGTACCAATCCGAAGCGCTTCAATTGCTGTATATAAAACTCGTCCGGCTGCTGCCTTATCTTCCTTAACTAATTTCCAAGGGGCTTGTTCGGCTAAATATTTATTCACACTTCTAATAAATTGCAGCGTCTCTTCGATGGCTTCATTTACTTTCATAGAATTGATTAAATCGTGAATCAAATTCACCGTCTTTTCGGCTGATGTTTTTATTTCAATTTCTGCATGACCATCTTCCCCAGGATTAGGAATAATGTTGTCAAAATTCTTTTCTATAAGCTTACTTATCCGGCTCAATAAATTTCCAAAATCATTGGCCAAATCACTATTATATCTTTTAATAAATGACTCAGTTGTAAAGTTTGCGTCTTGTCCCAAAACCATTTCCCGCATGAGGTAATAACGCACCGGATCAACGCCATATTCTTCGATCAAGTCAAGCGGATTAACCACATTACCTTGGGATTTACTCATTTTTGAATTATCCATCAACCACCAGCCGTGGGCAAAAATAGACTTCGGTAAAGGCATTTTTGCAGACATAAGCATTGTTGGCCAATAAACAGCATGAGTTGTCAAAATGTCTTTACCGATCAAATGATATTCTGCCGGCCACCACTTTTTATACGATTCATCATTCACGCCAAATCCTGTAGCTGTAACATAATTAATGAGCGCATCAAACCAAACATAAGTTACATAGTCATTATCAAAAGGTAGATCAATCCCCCAGCTTAATCGTGATTTGGGCCGGGAAATACATAAATCCCCGAGAGGTTTGCGTAAAAATCCCAATACTTCATTTTTCCGATGTTCAGGTTGGATAAATTTTGGATGATTATTTATATGATCAATCAGAGCTTGTTGATATGTTGACATCTTGAAGAAGTAATTTTTTTCCCTCAATTTTTTAATGTCCCTGAATTCTCCGCTTTCAGCTTCTTTTTCAGTAATAAACCGCTCCTCCGATACTGAATAAAATCCTTCATATTCATCTTCATAAATATCACCATTATCGTATACAACCTGAAGAATATCCTGAACAACTTTTATATGACGATCTTCAGTCGTGCGAATAAAATCATCGTTGGAAATATGCAGTTTCTCCCACAATTCCAAAAATCGTAGAGCCATTTCATTGCAATGAATTTTTGGGTCCACATTCCGATCTTCTGCAGCCTGTTGAACCTTTTGGCCATGTTCATCCAATCCGGTAAGAAAAAATACATCATCATTTTCTGATCGATGATACCTGGCCAAGACATCTGCCAATATTGTTGTATATGCATGGCCAATATGGGGTTTGTCGTTTACATAGTAAATCGGAGTGGTTATGTAGAATTTGCCAGCCATTTTAGGCTTTCCCTTTTAAATAATGTTGAATATCGATTAGCATATTTGTAAGTGTTAAGGGCATATAAAAATTTCTATCTATAGATGCTATTGTTGTTTCTATTACTGAATTAGCTGTCGTCAGGTTTGCTTGAGGGTAAGAAGTTGTAAATGTTTTAAGAGCTTCTCCAAACCCATTTTGTGCTAATGGAGATGAAATATTTTGACGAAAACGGACCGATTGCTGAAACCAAGTCTGTAATAAAAAAAGATGAAATTTGAAATTGTTTGGATCGCTCCGTACCATTCTGGACATATTATTAATATATGACCGCCAACCATCACCGTTTGAATTCACCACTGCTTCTACTTGATCTTTCATGGTTTTCAAAATTTCAGCAACAGTCCTATCAGCCAAAAACCGTGCTTTATGTATATTTCCATCAGCCAAGTTAGCGTAAAATTCTGCTTCACCAGAATGGATGCCTCTATCCGTTAAGTATGTACTGACAATATCATGGGAGATAGGCGGAAAATCAATTTGCTGACACCGTGATTGAATTGTGGATAAAAGCATTAATTTATAATCCGTAACTAAAATAACTGTGGTTTTTTTTGGCGGCTCTTCTAATAATTTCAGCAATGCATTAGCCGAAGCTCCATCCCCATCTGAAAGACAATGGGCATCAAAAATCAATACCATTTTATAACCAGAGTCAACAGATTTCAAATAGAGTTTTTTACGTAATTCACGAATGGAATTAATCAGTATTCTTTTTGCTCGGGGAATATTGATCTTTTGAAATGGATCTGTTCCTTTTTTTTGTAGCAAATCTGTTAAGAGCGCTGCATTGTCATCGCCAATTATTGATAAAACATCCGTATCTTTATCAAAGTTGGCTTTCTTGCGGGGCAATGGTATAATCACGTGAAGATGCTCATGCTGGAGCGATGAAAATCGCACACATGATGAACAACTGCCGCAAATTATTTCATTCCCTTGGCAGTTTAATGCAGCACTAAATGCAAGCGCCGCAGCTTCTTTTCCTGTTCCTTCGGGACCGCTGAACAAGTAAGCACTGCCAATTCGGTTAGATGAAATAATCTTTGTAATGCGTTGCCATACATTTGGCTGAAAATGTCCCGGGTTATATTTCATTTTTTTACCAACCATTTTTCCGGATCCAGTTTTTGATCTTTGCCCCAAATTTCAAAATGAAGTTTAGCTCCATTGATAGATCCGGAATCTCCCATGTATGCTAGTATATCCCCTGCCTGTACTTCACTATCTACGTTAGTTTGAATTTTAGTCACATGGCTGTAAATCGTGAAAAAATCACCGCCATGATCAATAATAATAATATTCCCATATCCACGGATAAATGTTATAGTTGTAACAATACCACCCATGACGGCAGAAATCGGTGTGCCCGGTTTTCCTTTTATATCAATACCGGTATTGTTTGTAGTTGTTTTTAATACCGGGTTCCATTTCCGTCCAAATTTACTGATTACTTTCCCGCTAGCCGGCCAAGACAACTGACCTTTTAGAGACGAAAATGATTTTGTTTTTAATGCTTCTCTTTGGCGACGGATTCGTTCTGCTCGATCTGCTTTAGCTTTATCATCTTTAATTTTGCCAATCAACTCTTCCAGTTGTTTTACACCTTCTTCTTTTTGCGTAATATATTGAGCTAATTCTGTTTTACTATTTCGAATTTTTTCCAGTTCGCGTTTTTTCTGTCTGCGCTTCATGCGCAAATCTGCCATTTGTTTTTTACGCTCTGTTTTTAAACTTATGCCTTTGCGAAGTATCGCCTCTATATTCAATTTCTTTTTACCAATATTCATCAAAAGCGATCGAATTTGTTTTTTATGTTGTCGGTCAATTTGAGAAATAATTTTCTGATACTTCGTACGATAAACAGCCTGACGCCATGAAGTAGAACTCAATACTTTTTCAATTTCGGATAATGTTCCTTTTTTATAAACTTGAATTGCACGATTTGCATATCGAATTCTTAATTCTTTCAATTTGACTTCATTTTCCCCGATTTCATCTTTCAGTTTTTTAATTTCACCTCGTGCGGAGTTTTCCTCTTTTTTTAATTCGGTAATCAGTCTCTCAACTAATGAGATTTCTTCTTCTAAATTAACAATGGTCCGAGCGGCTGATTTTTCTCTATTTTCTTCAGAACGCAGTCTGCTGCGAGTGGATTTGATTTCATTCTTAAGATCCTGAATAGCTTTTGATTGATACTTCAGTTCTTTTTGGAAATCACGATCATCTGTTTGCGCCCAGCTAACCTGACTTATTAGAAATAATATGGATATAATTCGCCTGAACATAGACCGGAAAAGTACCTAGTTCGTTAATCTTGATACAATGGGTTTCACATCATTTTAATTGAACGTATTCTTGACTAGTCTTCTATAAGGTGATTAGTTTAGTACCTTTAAACTCGCAGGAGAGAATTGTGAAAAGTCCACTTTGGTCAAATGTATTTAAAAACTGGAATTCGCAGGAAAGTGAAAAAGTCACTGCCCTTAAGCAAGTTCCGGTTTTTGATGGTTTAAGTAATAAAGAACTGGATGAGATTGAAAAACTCACCCATGAACGAACATATCAATCTGGTGAACATGTATTTAAAAACATGGCACCGTCCGAAGGAATGTTCATCATTATATCTGGTGCAGTTGAAATTTATTTGGATAACGCTGGTACCAAAAATGTTCTTGCTGAATTAACAGATCAGGATTTCTTTGGGGAAATTGCACTCCTGGATGAAGAGCCTCGATCAGCAGGCGCAATAGCAACAAAACCGTCTACGTTGCTGGGATTTTTCCGGCCGGACTTACTCTCTCTCATGGATCGAAATCCTGCATTGAGCAGTAAAATTTTAACAAATCTCGGAGCCGTATTGGCCGAGCGCTTGCGGAAAACAAATGAACTTTTGTCACCAAAAAGTGATAATTAATGGATAAAGAAAAAAATTATATACAGCACATATATCGATTAATGCTCGGGCTGCTTGCCATAGCTTTTTTATATGTGATTTGGCCTTATATATCATCCGTCCTTTTAATGCTGATTTTTGCATTTCTTTTTACAACTATTCTTTTGTCTAGTGTTGATGCATTAGAAAGGAAAATAAGAAACCGCGGTTTAAGTGTTTTGGCTGTTACTGTAGGTCTTATTGCAGCCATTGCTATTTTCATAGGCAGTTTTGCCACTAACCTTGCGGATCAAGCCGGAGATTTTTCCCAGCGTCTGGAAACAGAATCATTTATGGATGATTTCAATGGATTCATTGATAATACAAAAGCAAAATTACCGAATTTTGTGAAAGGCGGAGGGGATGATGTGGATGCAGCATCAAAACTGAATGAAGTAGTGGGTAATTTAATGTCCACACTGCTGACATTTGCCGGTGCACTTGGGAGTTTTGTTTTTAACATGATTATGGTGATTATTTTTACAATTATATTACTGTTGAATTATCATCAATTCAAAAAATCTCTTGTGAATTTTATTCCCAATAAATATTTTGAGGTGGGACTCAGGCTTATTTTCAATATTGAACAACAAGTGTCCAATTATTTGAGAGGTCAGCTTTTAGCCGCAACAAGTGTAGCCATCATGTCCATTATCGGATTATATATTCTCAATTTCTTTGGTGCTAATTTGACGTTGGTTATTTTTATTGGAATCATTGCCGGACTGGCAAACCTGATTCCATTAGTCGGACCGTTTATCGGCATGCTTATTGCCTTTTCAGTTGCTTTAATGAACAATCTTGGGATTGATGCGGCTCAATCTCATATGCTGTTTAATTCGATTCCTTCTCCATTTTACCTTTTTGACATTGCTTTGATGTTTATTATTGTTCAGCAAATTGATAATAATTTTATAACACCATTACTAGTGGGAGAAAGTGTTGGGCTACATCCCATCATGGTCATGATTGCGTTACTCATCGGTGGAACACTCCTAGGGCCCATAGGAATGTTATTTGCTGTTCCTGCAGCAGGTATTATTAAAGTAATTGGACAGGAAGTATCATTCGTGACCAAAAACGCTCATTTACTTTAATATAAATTGAGCGATTCCATAAAATAAAAAAGAAGAATCAGTCATTTTGCTTTAAGCGTCTTTTTCGATTTTAAATAAAATATAATCCTTAAAAGATAAATACATTTCCCCGCCGTCTTCTAATGGGTAAATC
>Ga0208335_1000789_pt1 | contig 10215 bp, 10 predicted proteins | sample DeeseametaMP0759_FD_184202 | JGI IMG/M metagenome (GOLD analysis project Ga0208335, IMG submission 184202) | Marine microbial communities from the Deep Atlantic Ocean - MP0759 (SPAdes) | ecosystem: Environmental > Aquatic > Marine > Oceanic | place: West of Cape Town, South Africa, South...
TAATCCCAGCAAAAACTCACTCTAATCCCAGCAAAAACTCACTCTAATCCCAGCAAAAACTCACTCTAATCCCAGCAAAAACTCACTCTAATCCCAGCATAAATCCACTCTAAATGACATAGGCCCGTATTTTTTGTCATCCCGGACTTGATCCGGGATCCAGGTTTAAAATCAAATTGTGTAGGCTGGGCCTTTTTTCTAATGAAGTACAGTTACAAGAGTACTTGTTAAAATAATGTACATAGGGCTTGAAAGTCTATTTTTTTTTGTTACACTTACGTGACAATTTATAAGCAGGAGTTTGTAGTGAGTATAGAAGAAATAGAAACAGCAATCACCGAGTTACCTCCAAGTAAATTATTTGCTTTATCTAGTTGGTTTGAAAAGTATCAAGCTACTGTATGGGATCAGCAAATTGAGAAAGATTTGGAAGCAGGGCATTTAGACGATTTTCTGGCTGAAGTCGATGCAGAGTACGATGCTGGAATATCCCATCCACTGTGAAACACAGAGCACTGCCACGTTTTTGGGAAGACTATCAAGCACTTCCAGACAAAGTGCGGAAACTGGCAGACATGAATTTTAAACTTCTTAAAACCAATCCCTCACATCCATCGTTACACTTCAAGAAAATTGGAGAATCTAAACAATTATGGTCTGTGAGAATAGGCTTACAATATCGGGCACTTGGACGTGAAAAACCGGAAGGAATTGTATGGACATGGATTGGTTTTTCATGACGAATATGAAAAGCTTTTAAAAAAACGGCGTTAATAAGAAAAGGACTTAATTATTAGGAAAAATGATGGAAACATTAAACATATTACTCATTGGAGCAGGGACGGGAGTTGTCTTGGCAATTGTCAGTATGCTACTGATAAATGCAGAAAATTCTGAACAATATCCTCTTGGAGGATTTCTACCAGCATTATGGATGGTTACTGATCTGGGAGTGGATTCGAGAATTATGGTGGCCGGAATTTTGATGATGGGTGGAATGACGGGATTTTACCTGACTCTCACATTTTGGAAGGAACGTCCCGCAGTTTTGAAAGATAATTCCGCACCGGCAACGCATAGCGCACATGACTCAAATGCAATTACCGATGACGAACACCAGACTATAACTGTCAGCGGAAAGTCGTTAGCAGAATTTCTCTAGGAACTTTTATCAGTTAAGAATTGTGGAACTCAGCTGATAATGTTGTGTTCCGGTCCAAAAGGGAATTTGGTGATATTTTCCGCACCGTCTTTCGTCACCACTAGAATATCATGTTCGCGGTATCCTCCAGCTCCAGGCATGCTTTCCGGAAGCATCACCATTGGTTCAATTGAGACGACCATATTCGGTTCCAGCACAGTTTCAATATCCTCACGTAATTCCAGTCCGGCTTCTCGTCCGTAATAGTGAGAAAGAGTTCCAAAGGAGTGTCCATAACCAAATGTGCGGAATTTTAGTAAATCATGTTTGATAAAAATTTCATTCAGTTCCTCCGCAATATCACAACACTTTACCCCCGGTTTGATGAGTTCCAACCCACGTCGGTGCACTTCAACATTTGCCTCCCAAACTTCAAGATGACGCACTGACGCGTGATCAAAAAATAAAGTTCTTTCTAATGCAGTGTAATACCCTGCAATCATCGGAAAACAGTTTAGACTGAGAATATCCCCTTTTTGAATTTTACGTGTACTGACGGGATTGTGAGCACCATCCGTGTTGATTCCGGACTGGAACCAGGTCCAGGTATCCATGATGTCGCTTTCCGGATAACGTTTCGCAATTTCACGTACCATCGTCTGGGTGGAATGCAGAGCAACTTCGTGTTCCGGAACTCCTTCAGCGATTGCTTCCACACATGCCGCTCCCCCAATATCGCCGACTTGCGCGCCGTTGCGGATTAATGCTATTTCTTCCGCGGATTTGATCATCCGCTGTCGCATGGTCATTTTTGAAATATCAACAATCTCTGCGTCAGGCAATGCGTCCTGAAGTTTGTTTAAGTTTTCCAGATTGATGTGATCATACTCAACACCAACACAAGATTTCCCCTGCATTTCCTGCTTTGCGGCTCTGAAATAATTATCCCGCTCCCAATCAGTAAAAATAATATTTTCGCCAAAACCACGCCGCCAGGGTTGTCCACCATCAATATTCGCGGTAATGGACTTCAGCTTATCCTGTGTCACCACCAGTCCATAAGGACGTCCAAAGGCGCAGTAAACAAAATGATTGTAATAATTGATGTTATGGATGGAAGTAAAAAATACGGCATCCACTTTTTCTTTTTCCATCTGTGACCGTAACTTGGCCAAACGGGTTTCCATTTCTGCGGCAGAAAATATTGGCGTTTGTTTTTCGCCATTTTGAATTGAAATTAGTTGTTCCATAACTAAGCCTTCCTACAGAAAATGTTAAACAAAAACATTATTCAACTGGTTGTTAACACAGACAAAAGTAGTACATTTAGAAATGTCCTTTATTTTTTTTGCACCGATATAAGTACATGTGCTCCGGACACCGCCCAGCAGATCGAGCAGCGTATCCTCCAATGCTCCCTTGTACGGAATCCTCACCAGCTTCCCCTCACTTGCTTTATAATCTTTACCCTTGTTTTCACTGTAATATTTATCGAGTGCAAAGCTACTCGCCATGCCATAAAATTCTACAGTTTTTTCACCGGTAATTTTATTTTCCGTAATTGTCCCACTATTCTCATCATGTCCTGCCAGCAATCCGCCCAGCATCACGAAATCCGCATTTGCTCCAAAGGCTTTGCTGATGTCACCTGAACACGTACAACCACCGTCTGACATGACCATTCCGCCAATCCCATGCGCTGCATCTGAACAGTCTATAACCGCACTCAACTGTGGAATTCCGACTCCCGCCACATTTCGGGTAAGACATGCCGAGCCGCCACCAATTCCAACTTTAACAATATCTGCGCCTGACAAAATCAGTTGTTCCGTCATTTCCGGAGTACAAACATTTCCGGCAATAATAATCTTATCCTCAAATTCAGTACGCACCTGCTTGATAAAATCTGAAAACTGTTCGGTGTAGCCGTTGGCAACATCAATGCAGATAAAATTAAAAAGTTTTGCTTGATCACCCAACTCGTGCAAGATCCGCAAACCATCCGCGATGCCAATTGTGATGGCAACATTTTTCTTGATGCTATTTGGAATTTTGAGCAACTCTTCAGCAGTATGGAATTTATGCAGACAAGTCAGTGTGTTGTGCTTGCTTAAAATTTTTGCAGAGCCGATTGTACCGACTGTGTCCATATTTGACGCTACAACCGGTATTCCTTTCCAGGAAATATCGGACCACTTGAACTTAAACTTCCTTTCAAGATCAACCTCTTTCCGTGAAGTATAATAGCTGCGTTTCGGTTTAATGAGAACGTCTGAAAAATCGTATTTAACTTCTTTTTCAATATGCATTTTTAATCCGTTATGTATTCTTGTGTATTTTCAAATTCCCAAGGAAAATGAATCCAGAGATTTTCAGAATCCTTTGCTACTTCTCTCGCAAAAAAATGTGGCGTAAAATCACATTCGTTGTTCCACCACAAAGAAGCAAATTTAGGCACATCACAAAATTCTTTAATTTCATCATTGATCTTGTGAAAGGTTTCTCCGCCATCACAAACATCATCCACAACCAGCATATTTTTGTATTTTTGCTCAGATTTATACGCAACCCAGGTTGGAAAATCTCTCAGTGCTGTTTGGATCGGAACCATCGGTAATTGAAACCAGTGACTCAATGCGACTGCGGGAACCAGTCCACCTCTCGATACTCCTACAATAACATCCGGTTTAAAGTCAGACAAAGAAACTTGACGCGCGATTTTCTGAATATCGATTAAGCATTCCTTCCAGGAATAATAGTATTTATTGAACATTTGATTAAGAGAAGAAACTGTTAAAGGAAGATTAAAAAGCGGTTTACGAAATCACGCGAAACTATCAGCTCATTCAATCATAACTAAAGGCTTTGATACAGTAAAGACCTTAGAGTTTAAAGCGCTGTTTTTTAAATCCGGATTTCAACTATTTCTTTTCCGGAGTAAAAGATTGTTTAAAAAAATCCAGCCAGTTAAGTCCGGCAATACGCTCGACTTCATTTTCGGAAAATCCTGTTTTCCGTAAACAACTGAATATATTTTCAAAATTTCGATTGTCGCGAAACCATTTTGGCTGTTCCGGAAAACCGGCCAGTTCTGCGGAGCCTTCTCCGAAATCCCTTTCCTTGCTCCATGTACCGTTTCGCATCCACTCAACCACGCTGTCAGGCTGGTTTTGACAAAGATCACTGCCAATTCCAATCCGTTCGACTCCGATCATTTCCGCAGTCCTCGCGATCATAGCGCAGAAATCTTCAAGTGTACATGCAGATTTATTTTTCAAGTGGTGCGGATACATCGAAAAACCGAGCATTCCGCCACTTTCCGCAAGTGCCTTTAATACATCATCCGACTTGTTCCGCAATGCCTCACACCAAAAAAAAGGATTTGCATGTGTGATGGCAATCGGTCTAGCTGAAATTTCTATTGCCTCAAGAGTTGAACGTCGCGCGGAATGGCTCATGTCCACAACCAGACCGACCCTGTTCATTTCTTTTATTACTTGACGTCCCATTCGTGTTATTCCGGGATCGTCTTCTTCGTAACATCCTGTCGCCAGAAGACTTTGATTGTTGTAGGAAAGCTGCATGAAACGCACGCCTAGTTGATGACAAATTTCAACTAAACCAATATCATCCTCAATTGGAGAGCAATTTTGGAAACCAAAAATAATTGCTGTTCGACCTTCGTCACGCGCCTTCAGCACATCATCTGCACTGCGTCCCTGAAAAATTAACTCAGAATGCTTCTCAAAAAGACGGTTCCAGGCGATTACATTCTTAACCATTTCCTGAAAATCCTCATGGTAGCAAATCGTCACATGAACAGCCGCAACTCCGCCTTCATTCATCTGCCGGAAAATCGCCTCAGACCAGTTGCTGTACTGGAGTGCGTCAATGATTAGTGGGAGTTTAGGAGTTTTCATGGTTGTATTACTTGTTTGAAAATAAGACAAAATAGCTAATATTTGCGTTTAGTTTTTGCGCCATTATAGAGGATTTTTGAGTAGTTTTCATTAGCAAGTTTTCGCAGATAAACCGAGCGGCTATCCATATCATTTTGAGGTCGATACAAGCTCATGCCATCACGATCCTGTCTTTGCTTGCCACGTATGTGCATCCACATATTTTTAACAACAGGGAACCTCTATAAGCTACATTTTAATCATTTTCTATTCAGTTTATCAATGATGTTTATGGTAGTTATTATTAGATAATTACAATTCGTTAGTAACGATAAAGCTGTCCCCGACTTTGGCCCCGGAAGGTTTTACTTGCGCGGACTGAGCCATCTACAGCAAGTACCATTCCAGGTTGCAAAACGGTTTTGTCTCCGAAAACCAACTGCGGTTTTTCCAAAAAACTGAATCCGGTTCCGTGTCCGCAACGAAAAGGATAATCATAACCTGCACTTTGGATAACTTCAGCATAAGTGGTAAAGACTTCTACAGCCCTCACACCGGGACGTAGCACGGCCAAGGCCGCAGGTGGTCATCTATAGCAATAGGACGACAGATCAACAACTAATTACTCAAGTATTGTTTTGCAAGTAATTTAATGAAAACTCTAGCCTGTCACAAGTTTTTTTAAAGATTTAACAAACATAAAGAGGAAAATTATTTCACTTTCATTTTATCTTAAATCATCCATGAAATGACATCAAAATTTATGTTTTAAATTACTTTTACAAGTAACGCATTATATTGCAAAATTTTTCTTGAGTGATGGTATTTTTGTTGCTATGCTTTGCGCTCAAGAAAGTGTAAATTTTAAGTCTCAAACAAGGAAATAAATATGGACAAAGAACGTTTTGAACGCGGACTGGCAGCAAGAAAATCTGTGCTTGGAGAAGAATATGTAGAAAAAGCTTTGGCGAAGGCCGATGACTTTAACCGTGAATTTCAGGAACAACTCACCGAGTTCTGTTGGGGTTCGTGCTGGGGTAACGATGCCTTAGACAAACGCCAGCGGAGCCTGCTCAACCTCGGTATGATTGCGGCTCTCAACCGCATGACTGAATGGGAAACTCACTTCCGAGGTGCAATAAAAAATGGACTCACAATCGAAGAACTAAAAGCCATTTTGCTTCAAATATCCGTTTACTGTGGAGTGCCCACCGGAGTGGAGTGTTTCAGGATTGCCAAAAAAGTGTTTGCTGAACTGGAAACGGAGAAGTGACGCATAACATTTCTTGTTGAAATAATTTTTAATACAAATGTGAAAATTAGGGAAAAATATGAATTATGAAGTAATCGTTTCATGTGCGGTCACAGGTGCAGGTGACACAGTCGGAAAGAGTCCACTTATTCCGGTAACTCCGGAAGAAGTTGCAAATGCTGCCATTGAAGCGGCCAAGGCCGGTGCAGCAATAGCTCACATTCATGTTCGAGATCCGGAAACCGGAAAAGGATCGCGAGATACGGAGTTATTTAAGGAAACGGTCGATCGCATTCGTTCAAGTGACACCGATGTTATTATCAATTTGACAGCTGGAATGGGAGGCGACTGGAACCCGAGTGACGACGATCCGTCGCTTCCAGGGCCTGGAACAGATATGATCGGACCACTTGAGCGTCTTGCACATGTAAAGGAGTTGCTTCCTGAAATATGCAGTCTCGATTGTGGAACTTTGAATTTTGGTAACGGAAATGAAATTTACATCTCAACACCACCTTACCTCAGAAAGATGGCCGAACTGACGAAAGAGTGGGGTGTCAAACCGGAACTCGAAGTCTTTGAACTCGGGCATCTCCGTTTCGCCAAACAAATGATTGCCGAAGGTCTGATTGCCGATCCGCCGATGTTTCAAATTTGCCTTGGAATTCCATGGGGTGCGGATCATAGCGTTGATATGCTGAAGGTTATGAAGGACGAACTACCCCACGGTGCAGTTTGGGGAGGATTCGGAATTTCACGAATGCAGATGCCAATCGCGGCGGCTGCTGTTGCTATGGGCGGAAATGTGCGTGTCGGACTTGAGGACAACATCTATCTTGAACGTGGTGTCCCGGCAACCAATGCACAGCTTGTAGAAAAAGTGATCGGTATCATCGAACGGATGGGAGCGAGGGCAGTCACTCCAGCTGAGGCTCGAAAAAAATTAGGGTTGCGGAATGCTTGAATTATTTTGATGATTGATCACCAATAACTTGATTGACATGAAAAATCCGTCTGCAATCGGAACTATAGACGACAATGGACTAAGACTTAAGAGTTTGAGCAAGAACTTCGGCGAGTTCACTGCAGTTGAGGATGTGAACCTCCACATTAGGCGAGGAGAATTTTTGACCATCTTGGGACCATCTGGCTCCGGCAAAACCACCTTGCTTATGATAATAGCTGGATTTTTGGAAGCAACAACTGGCGATATTCAGTTCGATGGCTTGTCAATCATGTCGCTAAGGCCAGAAAAACGCAATTTTGGAATGGTTTTTCAAGGTTATGCATTATTTCCTCACATGACGGTGAGGCAAAATATCGCCTATCCCTTAGAAGTGCGTAAGGGAGCCCGTGATGAAATCGTCAAGCGGGTAAACGAAATGCTGGAACTCGTTCAACTTGACACTTTTGGTGACCGTTTGCCACGCCAGCTTTCAGGTGGCCAGCAGCAACGTGTCGCTCTGGCTAGGGCTTTGATTTTTGATCCGCTTGTGCTTTTGCTTGACGAACCTCTGGGTGCTCTCGATAAGAAACTGCGTTCCAATGTCCAGACTCAGTTGAAACATCTGCACCGAAAAGTTGGAAAAACATTTGTTTATGTAACACACGATCAGGAGGAGGCACTGTCAATGTCTGATCGTGTGGTAATTATGAACCATGGTCGAGTTGTTCAGGTTGGATCGCCACAAGAACTATATGAAAGCCCTTCCACGGTATTTGCTGCAAATTTCATTGGAAAGAGTAATATTTTGCGGGGAGTAGTTAATCAAGTGGATGGAAATGAAGTTGTTTATGCCATCGCAGATAAATATTTCCAACAACTTGTTTCAAAAGAGAAGTTTTCTAAAAGTGATGAAATCATTTTAGCACTCAGACCAGAGAAAATAAAAATCGCTCGCGGTAAAGTTAAATCAAATGAAGTTAATATTTTAGTTGGACGAATTATTGATATTACATATTTTGGTTCGACAATTTCAGTGAATGTAGAAACAGATGCAGTTGGTGAATTCATAGTAGAAGTACAAGCATGGCGTAACCAAGAAACACTTGAGGAAGGGCAAGAAATATCACTTACATGGTCACCGGATGCAGCTTTTATAGTTAAAGATATTGAATCTACATTTAAATAAAAAAGTCATTTGGCAAGCTAATTTCCACATAAGATTGCAGCGTAAACAATCAAATTTAATAATATAATTACTAATTATATCAATAAATTATAAATGGTATAACGGCTAAAGTTGAGTTTTTTTGAGACCATCAAATAAAAACAGGTTTTTTTAATTGACTTTAACAATAATGAAAGATAGATTAAATCCCCTAAAGCAACTCCGCTGGGCCTGTTCAAATATCACTCGCTCAGTGAGTTGTTTATGTAGATTGAAGATGGTTCAGTGAATTGTTTGCTGCGAAACCATTTCTTTAAAAATCCTCAAAAGGAGATAACATATGCAAGACAAGATGTTTTATAAAGACCTGGCATTCACAGGGGCGAAGGACTTCAAGAGCGGTAAGTTGGGTAGGCGCGACTTCTTGTTCCTTTGTGCCTTGGCTGGCGTTGCCACATCATCCGTGATCGCAGGCGATGCTGAAGCGGCCGCAAACGAAATTGTGTTGTGGAACTGGGGCGGCGATGCCGTCAAATGCCATACTAGTGCTTTTGGTACCGCCTTCACTAAAGAATCCGGTCTTCCGGTCAAATACGACACCTCCGGACCATTACAAGGAAAGATCAAGGAAATGGTGAATTCCGGAAATGTTACCGCCGATGTTGCAGATGCCGATGCCTTCGATGCAATTGCACTAGGCAAGTCCGGTCATTTGGAGAAAATTGACTATTCCGTCGTTGACAAGAAAAAGGTACTCGAGGGATTCGCTTGGGATTACGGAGTCTCGATCATCTTCTATGGCTATGCCTTCATGTACGACACGAAGAAGTTCAAAGGCAACCCGCCGAGTACTTGGGCGGATTTTTTCAACACCAAGAAGTATCCCGGCAAGCGATCCTTGTATAAATGGGCGAACGGCTCGCTCGAAGGTGCCCTGATGGCCGACGGCGTGTCCAAGGACAAGGTCTATCCAATGGACCTTGACCGTGCGATCAACAAGATCAAGGCGATCAAATCCGATACAATCTTCTGGGGTTCGGGTTCTGAAGCACAGCAGATGATCGTGAATGGCGAAGTTTCTATGGGCATGGTCTGGCTCAACCGCGCCAAGGCAGTCGAGGCTGACACCAACGGACGCTTTCGACTCAACATGAATGAAGCGATTGCAATGCCCGGAGCTTATCTCGTTCCTAAGGGAAATCCGGCTGGACGTGCGAATGTAATGAAATTCATTGCCTCCTGCCAGACGGCTGAACGGCAAATTGAACTCCTTCGATGTCATGGAATGACTCCATCTAACCCCGAAGCGTTCGGAATGATCCCTGACGACCTCAAGCGTTTCGCAGTGACTTCGGACGAGAATCTTTCGCGAGTTCTCCTTAACGATCCTGTTTGGTGGGCGGAAAATGGTGGAGATGCCGTCAATAAGTTTCTCGAAGCCATTGGCTAACGACGAGCAAGAGTAGAACGATCGGCCCGATAATATTTCCTTGGAAAACCAGTAATGCGTCAAACGCGTACTGGTTGCTTGTGGTACCGTTGTTTGGGCTGATCATAGCTCTCTATGCTTGGCCGGTAATCAATATTCTTTGGCTTGGAGTTTCTGACCCGGAATTGGGTCTACAAAATTACGAGCTACTATTCACAAAGTCATCGCTGGTCAAGATTCTCTGGACTACAATACGAGTATGCCTAATCACGACACTATTCAGTGTGGTGATTGGCTATCTGATTGCCTATACCATGGTTCATCTGGTTGGACGAGAGCGAAACTGGATGCTGACACTCGTACTGATTTCCTTCTGGGTCTCG
>Ga0208335_1000795_pt1 | contig 10180 bp, 10 predicted proteins | sample DeeseametaMP0759_FD_184202 | JGI IMG/M metagenome (GOLD analysis project Ga0208335, IMG submission 184202) | Marine microbial communities from the Deep Atlantic Ocean - MP0759 (SPAdes) | ecosystem: Environmental > Aquatic > Marine > Oceanic | place: West of Cape Town, South Africa, South...
GTCGTATCAGGTCCTGACAGAGCAATTTGAAGGTGTTTTTCTTGAAAAAGCGCATGCGCGTTTTGATTGGACAAAGCGACCCTTGCCAGACGATGTCATGGAGTACGCCCTTAATGATGTGCGCTACTTACTACCAATCTTTAAAAAGCTGCAAGCCAAACTAAAAAGCGCCAATAAACTTGATTGGCTGAATGAGGAAACAAACGCTCTATTAAAGCCTGAGTTATATGACACACCAATTGAAAATATTTTTCAGAAAATTAAAGGAGTTTCGCGTCTGAATAACCGATACCATGCACTAGCATTTCAACTTTGTGCGTGGCGTGAAGACACCGCCAGAAGAAAAAACAAGCCAAGAAAATGGATCATGTCAGATGAAAAATTGCTTGATTATGCTTGCAAAAAAATATTATTATCATCGAAAAGTGAGGATAAATTTAACGACTTTATAACTTCAACCGACATTTTATTCAGCGGAGGTACGCCAACCAACAACCACAAACCCCTCAATAATTTCGAAAAAAATACCAAAAGCCAACTCCAGGAGCGCATCAATAATATCGCAAAAGAGTATAATTTGCCGCCGGAACTCTTGATTACCAGTAAATCACTTTCAAAATATATTCGTGGTGATTTAAATGCCTCATTATGTCGAGGCTGGCGAGCCAAATTATTCAACAAGGAAAACTAAATGCAAAACAGCCTGAAACCTGTAACGGCAGGAAACATACCTGAGGAGATCAATGTCATTATTGAAATCCCAGCCAATTCTTCGCCTGTTAAATACGAAATAGATAAAGACACGGGCGCTATGTTCGTCGATCGTTTTATCTCGACACCGATGTTCTATCCTTGTAACTATGGCTTTGTTCCTGAAACACTATCAGACGATGGTGATCCCGCAGATGTTTTAGTTATTACTCCTTACCCTCTAATTCATGATTCTGTTATTGTTGCCCGTCCAATCGGTGTTCTTAAAATGACCGATGAGGCTGGCGAAGACGCAAAAATTTTAGCCGTGCCAATTGACAAACTTTGTCGCTCATACCACAACATACGTTGCATTGATGACGTTGATGTTGCCCTCAAAGACCAAATCGAGCACTTTTTTAAATACTACAAAGATTTAGACGAAGGTAAATGGGTAACGATTGAAGGTTGGGGCGATGCTGAGTCAGCTAAGAAAGAGATTTTGGCTGCATTTGACAATTATCGAAACAAATAGCTTTAGAATTATTGCGGGTGAATTTCGCGGCAGGAAGTTTCATTTTCCTGACGCGGCCGGACTGCGCCCCACCACCGCAAAAATACGCGAAACATTATTTAATTGGTTGCAATTCGACATTACCGGAAAAACTGTTATTGACCCATTCACAGGTAGCGGCTCTCTGTGTCTTGAGGCCTTATCAAGAGGCGCTAAATCAGTTTATTCAATAGAGAAAAACAACACTGTTTTTAAACAGCTTCAATCTAGCTTTAAGCTCTTCCCTAGCGAAAAGTTTAAGCTTATCAATGATGATGCTGTGGCGCATTTAAGCCAAGTGAGCAACAAGTCTTTTGATTTGGTTTTCCTAGACCCGCCTTTCGCCAAAGAATTACTGCCACAAATCTTAAAACTAATTGCAGACAATGGTTATATCAACCAAACCAGTAAAATTTACATCGAATCTGAATTTCAGATAAACACCGACTGCTTAAGTGCGCTTGACGGTTATCACTATAATATAGATAAGCAAAAAAAATCTGGCACTGTACATTATTGCTTGATTAGTCTTGACAAACTGTAAGAGATTTTATACCTATGATTAAAACTGCAATTTACCCAGGATCCTTTGATCCCATCACCAACGGCCATGTAGATTTAATTCATCGCGCTAGCCGATTATTCGACGAAGTCATTGTTGCCATCACGCAAAATGTTAATAAAAATAGTTTTTTGAGTATTGATGAACGCATTGAAGCTGTCAACACCTCGGTAGAAGCACTTGAGAATGTAAGTGTATTAAGGTTTGACTCTCTTCTAGTCGATTTTGCTAGGGAGCATAATGCACAAATTATCATCCGCGGCCTACGCGCTGTTTCTGACTTTGAGTATGAATTTCAATTAAGCGGCATGAATAAACGCCTTAACCCAAATATTGAAACACTGTTTATGACTCCTTCTGAAGAGTTTGCCAATATTTCATCCTCACTGGTTCGAGAAATATTATCTCTAGGTGGTGATATCAGCCCATTTGTTCCTGATTGTGTTGAGTTTATCATACAGAGACATAAATCAAAATAATTTGCTTAACCTTGAAATTAGACATAACGCCCCTACATAGGCCTTATATTAAACACGAGGAGTAACAACAAATGGCAAAAATTATCGGTATTGATCTTGGCACAACAAATTCATGTGTTGCTGTTATGGATGGTGGTACAGTCAAAATTATTGAAAATTCTGAAGGTGATCGCACAACCCCTTCAATTATTGCCTACCCTAAAGATTCAGAAGAAATTTTAGTTGGGCAGCCTGCTAAAAGACAGGCTGTCACAAATCCTGAAAACACACTTTACGCTATCAAGCGCCTTATTGGTCGTCGTTTTGAAGAAGACGCGGTACAAAAAGACATCGACTTAGTGCCTTACAAGATTGTTAAAGCTGATAATGGCGATGCTTGGGTAGAAGTGAAGAATAAAAAAATGGCCGCACCTGAAATTTCAGCTCGCGTTATCCAAAAAATGAAGCAAACTGCTGAAGATTATTTAGGTCACGAAGTGACAGAAGCTGTTATTACAGTGCCTGCCTACTTTAATGACTCTCAACGTCAAGCAACCAAAGATGCTGGCAAGATTGCGGGCCTAGAAGTCAAAAGAATTATTAACGAGCCAACAGCAGCAGCGCTTGCTTACGGTGTTGACAAAGGTGCTGGTGACAAGAAAGTAGCTGTCTACGATCTAGGCGGCGGTACATTTGACGTTTCAATTATTGAAATGGAAGATATCGACGGCGAAAAACACTTCGAAGTATTATCAACGAATGGTGATACATTCCTAGGTGGTGAAGATTTCGACCAGCGCATTATTAACTTCCTAGTTAACGAATTTAAAAAAGAGCAAGGTGTAAATCTAGCAAATGATGCAATGGCATTACAACGCTTAAAAGAAGCGGCAGAAAAGGCCAAAATTGAGCTTTCATCTTCTGAGCAAACAGATGTTAACCTGCCTTACGTTACAGCTGACGCTTCAGGCCCTAAGCACTTAAACATTAAAATCACCAGAGCAAAATTAGAGTCTCTAGTAGACGATCTATTAAAACGTACTATCGAACCATGCAAGGTCGCCCTAAAAGATGCCGGCCTTACAAGTGCTGATATTGACGAGGTTATTATGGTTGGTGGTCAAACGCGTATGCCTAAAGTACAGCGAATGGTGCAAGATTTCTTCGGCAAAGAGCCTAAGAGAGACCTTAACCCAGACGAAGCTGTGGCTATGGGCGCTGCGATTCAAGGTGGTGTACTAGCTGGTGATGTTACAGACGTTCTACTGCTTGATGTAACACCTCTTTCTCTAGGTATTGAGACAATGGGCGGCATAATGACAAAACTCATTGAGAAAAACACCACAATCCCAACCAATGCTTCACAAGTATTCTCCACAGCGGCAGACAATCAATCTGCAGTGACGGTACATGTTATGCAAGGTGAGCGTGACGTAGCAAGTGCCAATAAATCTCTTGGTCAGTTCAACTTAGAAGGCATCCCAGCTGCACCAAAAGGTCAGCCACAAATCGAAGTTACACTTGATATCGACTCCGATGGCATTTTGAACGTTTCTGCCAAAGACAAAAACACAGGCAAAGAGCAATCAATTACGATTAAAGCATCAAGTGGTCTTTCTGATGAAGAAGTCGAGAAAATGATTAAAGACGCCGAGGCACACGCAGAAGAAGATAAGAAATTTCAAGAGCTTGTAACAACACGCAATATGGCTGACTCCTTGGTTCACTCCACCAAACAAACACTTGAAGAGCTTAAAGATGACATCTCAGACGATGAAAAGTCTGCGATTGAGGCAGCAATGAGTGAGCTTGAAGAAAGTATTAAGGGTGACGACAAAGAGGCGATTGACACGCAAGTTCAAAACTTGAGCGAAAAAGCCCAAGTATTAGCTCAGAAAGCACAAGAAAAAGCCAGTACAGAAACAGCTGATGCTGGTGCGGCGACGGCTGACGATGTTGTTGATGCAGACTTTGAAGAAGTTAAAGAAGATAAGTAACAACAGCCCTTCAGAAACACAAAACCTCCCTTGAATTATATTCCTGGGAGGTTTCTTAATAAAAGAGACTTATGTCACAACGAGATTACTACGAAGTTTTAGGCGTCGAAAAAAATGCAGACGAGGTAAAGGTAAAAAAAGCCTATAAGCGTTTAGCAATGAAATTTCATCCCGATCGAAATGCGGACGATAAAGCAAGCGCTGAAAAGAAGTTTAAAGAAGTTCGTAAGGCTTACGATGTCATCTCTGACCCTCAAAAACGTCAGGCCTACGACCAATTTGGTCATGCAGGCGTAGAACAAGGTGCAGGCGGTAATCCTTTTGGTGGTGGTGGTGGCTTTGGTGATATTTTTGGTGATATTTTTGGTGGCGGACAGTCAAAACCAGATAATAGGGGCTCAGACTTACGCTATGATTTAGAGATCGATCTAAAACAAGCAGTCAAGGGTGATACCGTTAAAATCAGAGTAACAAAAAACGACGGCTGTGACACTTGTGATGGTACGGGTGCAAAGCCCGGCACCTCTGTTAAAACCTGTGGCACTTGCCATGGTTCTGGTCAAGTGCAAATGCAACAAGGATTCTTTGCAGTGCAAAGGCCTTGCCATCAATGCAATGGTACAGGCGAACAAATTGAATCCCCTTGTGGCACTTGTCGTGGCCAAGGCGTCGTTAGAAAGCAAAAAACACTTTCTGTTAAAATCCCACCCGGTGTCGATACTGGTAACCGAATTCGCCTGAGTGGTGAGGGTGAGGCTGGCTTACGCGGTGGCCAAACAGGCGATCTTTATGTGCAGATTCACGTTAAAGAGCACAACATTTTTCAACGTGATGGTAATGACCTTTATTGTGAAGTGCCTATTGATTTTGCCACGGCTACACTTGGGGGTTCAATTGAAGTGCCAACACTTCAAAGCAAGTTAAAGATTAATATACCTGCAGGCACACAAACAGAAAAGTTATTCCGACTTAGAGGTAAGGGTGTGCCCGCCATTAGACATGGTGGTACCGGCGATTTACTTTGCCAGGTAAAAATCGAAACTCCAGTCAATCTAACAGGCAAGCAGAAGGAGCTACTAAAGGCTTTCTCTAGTTCATGTGATGAAAAACAATATCCAGAATCTAGCTCTTTCTTTGGTAAAATGAAGTCTTTCTTTGAGTAAACCCAAAACCATTTAAATGGCGATTGCAAAAATCAAAGCCCGTGAAATCCTAGATTCTCGCGGCAACCCGACTATTGAAGCCGATGTAATTCTAGAAAGCGGCATTATAGGCAGTGCTATGGTGCCATCCGGTGCCTCAACTGGCCAACGCGAAGCATTAGAGCTACGAGATGGGGACAAGAGTCGCTACCTCGGTAAAGGTGTATTGAAAGCAGTTGGCTTTGTTAATAACGAAATTAACGCCGCTCTTATCGGTATGGATATTAACGACCAAAAAGCTATTGACAATAAGATGATTGAACTCGATGGCACAGACACTAAGTCAAACTTGGGTGCCAACTCTATCTTAGCGGTGTCACTAGCATGTGCACACGCCAAAGCCAATGCCAACGGCGAATCACTGTTTGCTTCGTTTGATTTTTCTGATCAGTACAGACTGCCAGTGCCAATGATGAATATCATTAACGGTGGCGAACATGCTGATAACAGTGTTGATATTCAAGAGTTTATGATTATCCCTGCGGGCGCACCAAGCTTTAGAGAGGCATTGAGATATGGCGCTGAAGTATTTCATCATTTAAAAGCCGTACTTAGCCAAAGAGGTCTTAACACTGCTGTAGGCGACGAAGGTGGTTTTGCACCAGATCTTGGCTCTAATGAAGAAGCCATTACGGTTATCTTAGAAGCGATTGAAAATGCCGGCTACACAGCAGGAAAAGACATCTTTATCGCTATCGATGCTGCCAGTTCAGAATTTTACGCCAACGGTACGTATAATCTAACGTCAGAGAATGTTTCTTTGAGCAGTGAAGAATTTGTTGATTATTTAGCCGCTTGGGTTGAAAAGTACCCGCTTATTTCCATTGAAGACGGTATGGACGAAAACGACTGGCATGGCTGGGGCTTACTTACGCAAAAACTTGCAGATAAAGTGCAATTAGTTGGTGATGACTTGTTTGTAACCAACAGTAAGATCCTAAAAAGAGGTATCGATGAAAATATTGCCAATTCAATCCTGATTAAGGTTAATCAGATCGGCACCTTAACGGAAACATTCGAGGCGATGAAGATGGCTATGGATGCTGGCTACACTTGTGTGATGTCACATAGAAGCGGTGAAACTGAAGACACCACAATTGCTGACCTATCAGTTGCAACGAGCTGTGGTCAGATTAAAACTGGCTCTTTATCACGCTCGGATAGACTTGCAAAGTACAACCGACTTCTAAGGATTGAAGAAGAGTTGGGTGATAATGCTATCTATCCTGGTCTTGACGCCTTCAAACACTAACCATAAGAGGCCTTTGTACAAACCATTTTAGCTTTGATAGTGGGATTTTATTTATTTTACAAAGCATAATTTTAAAAACTCTACTTGTTGTCTAGTGAAAAAATTTAACGCTGTAAAATATAAAAAATCACCTATCCTAAAGGGCTGAGGCGAAAAAATGCTAAAAAGTTCAGAAAAATTCTCATCAATAGCTAGTGCTATTGATTTTAAATTTTTACACATTTTTTATTCATTTTTATCACACAGCAAATCATAAAATGATTTATATAAAGGTCTCTATAAAGCTTAGCAATATTTTATACCTTAGGGTATAAAATATTGCTTATTAAACCTTAAGGTCTACTGATTGGAATCACTTTCAACGTTTTGGCTGAGTGTCTTACTTTTTGCTTTAATACTCGCTTCAGCCTTTTTCTCGAGCACTGAAACCTCAATGATGGCGATTAATCGCTATCGTCTCAAGGCGCTAAGTGCCAAAAACAATGCTAAGGCAAAAAGAGTAGAAAGACTTTTAAATGATATTGATCATTTAATAGGCGCTATATTGCTAGGTAATAACTTTGTCAATATTCTAGCAGCAAGTATTACCACCATTCTTGCGATCAAACTTTGGGGCGAAGGCTCGGTTATTCTTGCCTCACTTGTACTAACCCTCATTATTCTCATATTTGCAGAAACAACACCAAAGACTTTTGCCGCTAAAAATCCTGAAAAAATAGCCTTGCCTGCTGCCATCGTTATTGAAATACTGATTAAGGTTTTTAATCCAATTATTTGGCTAATATCCAAAGCCTCCCAATTCATTCTTAAACCTTTTAACTTGCAGCATAGTAATACCGACAATATCAGTGCTGAAGAACTGAGAATGGCTGTACTTGACGCCAAACCAATGATTTCTAGCAATTATCAAAAAATGCTACTCAATATTATTGACCTTGAAAAGGTTAAAGTTGAGGATATTATGGTGCCACACAATGAGTTTATCAGTGTCGATATTAATAATGAGGATGAACTTCTTGAACAATTCAAGCGCATTCAACATACCCGTTTACTTATTTTTGATAGCACCGAAGATAACATTATTGGCACCATTCATATGAGGGATGTGGCCAATCTTTACGCCAAAGAAGAAATCAGTATTGATGCCATTAAAGCACTTATTCGTGAACCTTATTTTATTCCACAAGGAACACGATTATCACTACAATTAGAGCATTTTAAAACCAAGAAAAGACGATTAGGACTAGTGGTGGATGAATATGGAGAGGTTCGAGGGCTGCTTGTACTCGAGGACATTCTGGAGGAAATTGTTGGGCAATTTACTTCAAATCAAGGGGAAAGCATTGAAGAAATTACCCCCCAAGAAGGCGGGGGGTACTTGGTAGATCCTCGCATCAGTATTAGGGATCTTAACACAGCGCTACAAATTGACTTGCCATTTGACAGTGCCAACACTCTTAACGGCCTAATCTTGGAGAACTTACAAATCCTACCCCAATATAATCTTTGCCTTAAAATTGAACCATTAATAATTGAGATTTTACAAACCTCGAAACAGGGAATTAAACTTGTTAAGATCACTAAAGCTTATTAGGTATTATCTTTACCAAATAGTGGATATCTTAAAATTTTAAGGAATAATAATGTTTAAATTTTTTACAGAAAAAAAATGGTTTCTTTGGGCCTATCTTGGTTCAGCAGTTATTCTAACTTCGCTCTGGTTGTCAGTCCAAATTGATGTACGAATCAATGAATGGTTTGGTGGTTTCTATGACATGATTCAAAAAGCCCTTGGTACACCAAATGCAATTACAATGTCAGAATATGTAGATGGCTTATACAGCTTTGGTAAGCTTGCTGCCTTATGGATAGTGCTTGGTCTTGCCACCTCTTTTTTCACATCACACTTTTTATTTAGATGGCGTGCATCAATGGTAGAGTTTTATCATAGTGTTTATGACAAAGCTAGAACGATCGAAGGTGCTTCGCAGCGTGTCCAAGAAGATACTATTAGATTTTCTCGTATCATGGAGAGCCTTGGAACAAGTTTAATTCAATCCATTATGGTGCTAATTGAATACTTCCCATTATTGATGGGATTAGCTGTAGGTATTCCTATTATGTGGTTTGCTGATTGGGAGTATGGGTTAGTCACAGCTGCATTTATTTGGGCTGTAGGTGGTACTATACTTATGATTGCTCTAGCATGGGTATTAAGACTAGTCGGTATCGAATATGACCTACAAAAGAGAGAGGCTGCCTATCGAAAAATACTTGTTATCGCAGAGGATGATGGCACCATAAGACCAAAAACTCTAGAAGAGCTTTTTGATGGGGTTCGAATTATCCACTACAAAAGTTACTTACAGTATTTGTACTTTAATATTGGAAGACTTGCCTACTTACAGGTAAACGTTTTAGTTGCCTATATTGTCTTAGCCCCAGCTATTGTAGCGGGAGTTATGACTCTTGGAGTAATGCAGCAAATCATTAGAGCCTTTGGTAGAGTTGAAGGATCACTTCAGTACCTATTCAACTCATGGCCAACCATTATAGAATTAGCCAGTGTGTATAAACGTCTAAGAGAGTTTGAACGACAAATTGATTTAATAATTGAATTGGAAGCAGAGTCGTAATTAACTCAAACCTTGTCCCATCTTGAGGATATGACCAGCATGCAGATTTAACATCGGCGCTCCTTCTGGGAGCAATATGATGACCGTTGACCCCATATTAAATCGCCCCAGTTCATCGCCCTTTGAGAGTGAAAAGGCTTTATCAGAATAATCATAACTCCTTACTACTTTTTCATAAGGGGGTGTTACCTGACCTTGCCATACTGTTTCCATCGATCCGACAAAAATAGCACCAACAAGTACAACAGTGACCTCGCCAAAAACAGTATCAAAACAGCACACTAACCGCTCATTGCGAGCAAAAAGGCCATCAACAGCTTCTAATGTTTTCTGATTAACCGAAAACAAATCGCCAGGAATATACTTCATGGACTTGAGCTGCCCATCAAAAGGCATATGAATGCGGTGGTAATCTTTTGGTGAGAGGTAAATCGTCGCAAACTGGCCACCCTCAAACTGCGTTGAAGACTCATCAGCTAGCAATTGCTCGACTGAATAATAATGTCCTTTAGCTTGAAATATTTGTGAAGACTTAATATCACCCGCCTGAGAAACAATACCGTCAACTGGTGAGACGATCACTGTATCGGCAATCGCTCTGACACTGGATTTTAAACTGCGCGTAAAAAAATCATTGATATGGCAATAATCCTCAATTTTTTCTCTTTCAGCTTCTGCTAGGTTAACGCCGTACTTTTTAACAAACCAGCGCAAAAAAGCGTTTTTTAGCCAAACAATTTCGATTCTTGCGAATCGATGCATTAGGTTTGAAAGTAAGTGTTGGGGGATTAAATACTGTAGGAAAACCATTAAGAGACCTTTGCATCATT
>Ga0208335_1000799_pt1 | contig 10146 bp, 12 predicted proteins | sample DeeseametaMP0759_FD_184202 | JGI IMG/M metagenome (GOLD analysis project Ga0208335, IMG submission 184202) | Marine microbial communities from the Deep Atlantic Ocean - MP0759 (SPAdes) | ecosystem: Environmental > Aquatic > Marine > Oceanic | place: West of Cape Town, South Africa, South...
AATTGATTAATTAGTGGAATGGCGGCATGAAACTCACCAACTGAGACACAATGAACCCAAATAGTCTTGCTGGATGTTTTTTCAACAAAACCAAATTGATTTTTAAGTTTATGGCACCAGGCGCCGTTTTTATGACTCTTTTGTATTATTTTGAAAACAGCTATTGGCAGATAAAGGTACAGCAATAGGGTGTATATCGTTCGGTTCATTTTCTATGACTATTGTTTAAAAAAAACCTTCTGAGACAAGACTTAATGTTATTTTTAAGTGTGAATGCATTGGTTGAGAAGGGCTGTAGAGCAAGAAAAAAGGTATAATAATTGCGTGTTTATTATACTTTTATCAAATGGCCTCAATGAGGTCAATTTTTTTGGCAATTTAGTAAGACTCAATTAAGGCAAGGGAATTGGTAAACTCACAATAATGAACTCATGATTATCAATAAGACAAAATTATGAAATTTGTAGATTCAGCAACCATTAGAATTGAGGCGGGCAAAGGCGGTTCTGGCTGTTTAAGTTTTCGTCGGGAGAAATATATTCCCGATGGCGGACCCGATGGCGGTGACGGCGGCGATGGCGGTAGTGTGTACTTCTGTGGACAAGAGGGTTTAAACACGCTAAGTGACTTTCGCTTTAAGCGTTTATTCAGAGCAAAAAATGGCCAACCGGGTTCGGGTCGAGATAAGAGAGGTAAATCTGCCGTTGATCTTTACGTTGAAATTCCTCTTGGTACTCAAATATTTGATCTTGAAACCGACGAATTGATTGGTGAAATTACCACGCAAGGTCAGAGTCTGTTAGTTGCAAAGGGTGGCTTTCATGGCCTAGGCAACGCCCGTTTTAAGTCTTCTACTAATCGCGCACCGCGTCAAACTTCACCTGGCACACCTGGTGAGGTTAGGGAAATTGGATTGGAAATGAGTGTGATGGCAGATGTTGGCTTGCTTGGCATGCCAAATGCTGGAAAATCAAGCTTAATTAGGCAAGTGTCAGGTGCAAGGCCAAAAGTGGCTGATTACCCTTTTACGACGCTGCACCCGAATTTGGGTGTTGTTACGGCCGGCACCCAACATTTTGTGATGGCGGATATCCCTGGTTTGATAGAAAAAGCAAGTGAAGGCGCAGGGCTTGGATTTGAGTTTTTAAAGCACTTATCAAGAGCCAGAGTGTTGCTTCATGTGGTTGATATATTACCAGCAGACGGCTCTAACCCGGTTGATAATTATTTAATCATTGAACGAGAGTTGGCGAAATTTGATGAAGATCTTTTTGAGAAAACAAGAATATTGGCCATTAATAAAGTTGATTTAATTGCCGAACAAGATCGTGAAGAATGTATTAATCAACTTCTCAACGATATTAAGTATAAAGGAAAATCGTATAATATTTCTGCACTCAATGGCTTGGGCTGTAAGCCTTTAATTTATGGCTTGGCAGAGTTAATCGAGCAAGAGACAAATGAGCAATAAATGTTGGGTAGTTAAGATTGGATCAGCACTACTGACTAATAATGGCGCTGGTATTGATAAAGCCTTAATTGCTAGATGGGCCGAACAAATTGTTGGCCTTCGCGCTCAACAAATTGATGTTATTTTGGTGTCAAGTGGCTCTATCGTCGAAGGTATGAAGCGACTAGGTTGGAGCACTAAGCCTAATGATGTTCATAAATTGCAAGCTGCTGCTGCTGTGGGGCAAATGGGTTTAATTCAGGCATATGAGTCACTTTTTGCAATCCATGATGTACATACCGCTCAAATCTTATTAACAAGAGAAAATTTAATGGACGCCAAGCGCTACGAAAACATCTCTGCAACTCTGACCAATTTACTTGAGTTAGGCACCGTGCCAATTGTTAACGAGAATGACACTGTTGCTACTGATGAAATTAAATTTGGTGATAACGACACATTGGCTGCACTTGTTGCTAATCTTGTCAATGCCGATCAACTTGTCATTTTGACCGATCAACACGGTGTTTTTGATGAAGATCCACGCAATAATAGTGAGGCAAGTCTTATTAAAAAAATTCATTTTGAAGATGTGAGATTGGAGCAAGTTGCCGGTAAAACGGGTGGCGCCTTAGGTTCTGGTGGTATGTATTCGAAGGTGATGGCGGCAAAACAAGCAACCACTTCTAATACGCCGACCATTATTGCTTGGGGGCGTGAGGGTGACGTGCTTACACGATTGTCAGCAGGGGAACACTTAGGCACTCTGATTCATTGTTAGCATGGTGATTTCATATATTGGCCTGGGGGCCAACCTAGAAAACCCAAGAAATCAAATTGATAAAGCCTTATTGGCGCTTGAAAAAGCCAAGGGAGTAGCGCTAATTCAGGTATCCAGTTTTTACCGTTCAAAACCGTTACTCGATATGCCTGGGCCAGATTACCTTAATATTGTGTGTAAAATTAACACCAGTCTTGATGTGCTTGAATTGTTGGACTTGTGTCAGCATATAGAAAACAACCAGTATAGGGTTAGAGATGTACGTTGGGGGTCTCGAACGATTGACTTGGATATTTTGCTTTATGGGGATCAAATTCATAAAACCGAAAGGTTAACCATCCCACATTCTGAGATGATCAATCGATCCTTTGTGCTTTTGCCTCTTTACGAGATTGAGCCGGCGCTAGAGTTGCCTATTATTGGTTCATTAAAAAGATGCTTAGAGCAGCTTGAATTATCAGATATTGAAAAAATATGAAACACACTGATTTAAAAAAATTCAAACAAAATGGCGAGAAAATAACTTGTTTGACGGCTTATGATGCCTCTCTAGCATTGCTTATTGATAGTTGTGGTGTTGATTTAATTCTTATCGGTGATTCTCTAGGAATGGTTGTGCAAGGTGATACCAACACACGCTCTGTAACAATGTCTGAGATGGTGTATCACACAAGAGCAGTTACCAAGGTTTGTAAAAAAGCGTTAGTTATGGCTGATTTACCTTTCCAAAGTTACGAAGAGCCGTTGAGCGCACTTGAGAATGCTAAATTGTTAATCAATGCAGGCGCCAAAATGGTTAAGCTGGAAGGTGGCGTAGAACGACAGGCGGTTGTTCAAACACTAATAAAAAATGATATTCCTATCTGCGCTCATCTAGGCCTTCAACCACAAAAGGTGAAGGAAGTTAGCGATTATAAAATTCAAGGAAGGGATCAAAACAGTGCCAATAGGATTGTCGAAGATGCCCTTCTGCTTGAATCATTAGGTGTAAGTGCCGTTGTGTTAGAGTGCGTCCCCAGCTCTCTTGCTAGTTTGGTGAGTGAACAATTATCCATCCCCACCATTGGAATTGGCGCCGGCAAAGGTTGTGACGGCCAAGTGTTGGTTTGTTTTGATATGCTCGGTATTACGCAGGGTAAATTGCCAAGATTTGTAAGAGATTTTACTGTGGGCAATCAAGGTGTTTCCAAGGCGATTAAAGCCTATGTTCAAGCAGTAAAAAAACTAACATTCCCCTCTGAAGAAGAGAGTTATTAATGCGCACAATTGAAGCTATTGGCGATCTTCAGGAATGCCTAGAGCGTTACCGTAATCAGGGAAAAACCATAGCCTTGGTGCCGACAATGGGTGGTTTGCACAAAGGCCATTTACAACTTGTCGATAAAGCAAAATCCCTTGCGGATATAGTTGTGGCGAGTATATTTGTCAATCCTACGCAGTTTGCACCTCATGAAGACTTGGATAAATATCCTCACAATCCAGAGACTGATCAAAAAGGCTTGCTGGACAGAGGGGTTGATGTTTTATTCCTTCCTTCGGTTGAACAAATTTACCCTAAGAGCCAAACAAGTGACTATGAGGTTGGTGAAATAGGTCAGATTTTATGCGGAAAAACACGCCCAACCCACTTTAATGGTGTGGCCCAAGTGGTAGCAAGATTTTTTGACATTGTTGAGCCAGATGTTGCTGTTTTTGGCGAAAAGGATTATCAGCAATTACAGATAATAAAGCAATTAGTTAAGCGCCAAAACCGAAAAATCAGTATTGCTTCAATAGAAGTTGTCCGTGAAGACGATGGTTTGGCGATGAGTACCCGAAATAAATATTTAAGTACTCATGAAAGAAAACTTGCGCCAAGCTTTAATCAAACGTTACGTCAGGCAAAATCAAATGTTGAGAGCGGCTTAGCGCGAGAAGATGTTATCAGAAGAGCAACAAAATCTCTTGAAGCCCCTTTTGAGCTGGATTATTTTGAAATACTTGATGCAAATACCCTTACACAAATCACGACTTCAAGCACTGATGTGATTGTAGTATCAGCGGTAAAATTAGGGGTAACCCGAATAATTGACAATATTGTCTTTAGGAGATCAAATGTTTAGTATTACAGATGAAGCTGAAAATTATGTAGCCGACCTTTTTGAGCAACAGGACGAGGAAAATCTTGGTCTTAAGGTAGATGTTGAAAAACCCGGCACACCGGTTGCAACGGTAGCATTTAATTTTTGTTTTGCTAGCGAGTTACCGAGCACATACACTGAGTACCCTTTTAAAGGTTTTAGTGCCTATATAGACGATGGCAATAAGGAATATTTAAAAGATTCAAAAGTTGCTCTTAAAAAAGAAGGAACGAGCAAAAAACTCACTATTGTTGCGCCCAATGCCAAAGGTGAAGCGCCAAAGGACGACGCGCCTTTAGAGGAGAAAATTCTATTCACAATTGTTACTGAAATCAACCCAAACCTGGCCTCTCATGGTGGATTTGTTGAATTGCTTAAAATTACTGAAAACAACGAAGTAGTGCTTAATTTTGGCGGCGGTTGTCAAGGTTGTAGTTCGGTAAAAATAACACTTAAAAACGGCGTTGAGGCTCAACTAATGGGACTTTATCCTGAAATTACGGCGATTTTAGACTCTACTGACCACACAAATAAAGAAAACGCCTATATGTAAACTGGTGTTTCTGTCAGCTGTCTTAATTTCCCCTGTTGTAGAATGTGATGTTTTCTGATAATGATTGTTGCTAAGGTCGCCTAGGAAGAACGAGTGGAAAAAGTAATTGTCTATACGCATTCGGATTGTCTACTCAAAGATAACGGCCTAAATCACCCAGAAAGAAAAGAGCGCTTAGAAGTTGTTCTTAAGGCTATTCAAAACATTGACGACATTGATATAGAAATCAGGAGTGCGCCGCTTGCAACGCTAGAGAATATTGCTCCAGTTCACCCACAGGTACATCTAAGCGATGTGTTTTCATTGATTCCGGATTCGGGTTTGGTCAGTGTCGAGCAAGAGCCCTATGCCGATACCTTTTTATGTTCCAACAGTAAAGATGCAATTTTAAGAGCATGTGGCGCAGGTATTGCTGGTGCTCAGAGTATTATTCAAGGCGATGCGAAAAGGGTATTTTGTGCTGTTAGACCGCCGGGACATCACGCTGAAACTACTCGAGTAAATGGTTTTTGTTTTGTTAATAACGCTGCAGTGACTGCTCGATATTTACAAGATATACATCAAATTAAAAAGATTGCAATCATAGACTTTGATGTTCATCATGGCAACGGTACACAAGAAATTTTTTATAACGATAACAGTGTTTTATATGGTTCAATACACCAGTATCCATTATTCCCGGGAACAGGAGCAGAAACGGAAATCGGCGTGGGTAATATCTTTAACGCGCCTATTGCATCAGGCACAAATGGCAAAGATTTCTTAAAAATATTTAAGAGTAAGGTTTTAGCCCATGTTGACAAATTTCAACCCGAGGTCATCTTGCTATCCGCTGGCTTTGATGCACACATAAGAGACCCTTTGGCGAACATTAATTTAGAATCCAAAGATTATTTCAATATAACAAAAGAAATCGTCGACATTGCAAACAGACATTGTCAGGGTAGAATTATCTCTTTTCTAGAGGGAGGCTACGATTTGAATGCTCTTGCAGAAAGTGTAACAGAACATTTGTATGGTTTACAAGATAGCCAACCAGATCAATAATAGGATTTGAAGTCATGCATGAGTTTGATTTAATCCGCGAATATTTCACTTGGCCCACAGTTGAGAATTCAATAATTCTTGGTGTAGGTGATGATTCAGCTATATGTGATATCGAATCTGGTTATCAACTTGTCACAAGTATTGATACCTTAATTGAGGGTGTTCATTTTCCTGAATCCACAAGTCCAGCAGATATTGCCCATAAGGCGCTTGCTGTTAATTTAAGCGATATAGCGGCAATGGGCGCATTGCCGAAACATTTCACTTTGGCACTAACTGTGCCGAAGATTGATCAAGCTTGGTTGAAAGATTTCTCACAATCTCTTAAAAAATTATCAGAACAATTCGGCGTAAGTTTGATTGGTGGAGACACCACTAAAGGGCCTTTATCGATTACCATTTCAATCATTGGCTGGGTAGAGAGCGGTAAGGCTTTAAGGCGCTCAGGCGCTCAAATTGGCGACGGTATCTACGTTTCTAACACCATCGGTGATGCTGCGTTTGCGCTATTACAATTAAACAATAATAACTCACCTATTAAGGATTGTTTGAACAAGTTAAACAGACCAACACCGCAAGTTAATTTGGGGCGTGAATTGTTGGGTGTTGGTTCGGCCTGTATTGATATCTCTGACGGCTTAGAACAGGATCTATCGCACATCTTAAAGGCTTCAAGTGTGGGCGCAAAGATTGAAGTGGGAAAAATACCCTTATCTAAAGTGTTGGCTGATTATGTCAAAAAACATAACGATTGGTCGTTGGTGCTTAATGGCGGTGATGATTACGAACTTTGCTTTACTGTGCCAAGAAACAATCAAGCTATGTTAGGTGATATCTCAAAGCATTGTGGTGTCAAAATTACCCAAATTGGCGTTGTTTGTAAATCCTCTGGCTTGGAGATTATCGGTGCAAAAAATGCTGGTAAGTCATACCAACATTTTTGATTGAGACCTTTGCAATAATTATTATAAATTTGATTGTTGCAAGGGTCTCATATTAGATCTCTTTTTTCTCGGAAATCGTTTTGCAATCGATACATTGGTTAGCAGTAGGCCGAGCCTCTAATCTTTGAAGTGAGATTTCGATACCGCAAGTTTTGCAGTAGCCATACTCACCCGTGTCAATTGAATGTAGCGTTTTATCAATTTTGGCGATGAGTTTTCTTTCACGATCACGTGTTCTAAGCTCAAGTGCAAACTCTTCTTCGATCGTTGCTCTGTCGTTGATATCAGCTACTGGAGTAGAGTCTTCTTGAATGTGGTTAATGGTGTTTTCAGCCTCAAAAACAAGCTGATTACGCCATACATCCAACTTGTGAATAAAGTGCTTCAGTTGTCCCTGATTCATAAATTCTTCATCTTTTTGCGGGATGTATGATGGGATCTCTTCGAAGTTCGGCTCTGTAGTCATTTGTGATAGTTTTTCAAAAAAAAGTAGTTTTTACCAAAAAATGCCTAAAATAGCAATGTTTTATTTCATAATAATTTTATTATTACATAACCAATGCCTCTGAAAGCACTAATTTTTGATGTCGATGGTACACTTGCCAACACTGAACAGGACGGCCATTTACGCGCTTTTAATGAAGCCTTTAAACTGTTGAACATGAACTGGCATTGGGATAATGTCATCTATTCAGATTTATTACAAGTGAGCGGCGGAAAAGAACGCATTGCACACTATATGAATCAATACGAACCTCTTGTGGAGACGCCACTAAGTAAAGTTGATATTGCCAGAATTCACCAACTCAAGACAGATATTTTTGTTGGTTATGTTTCTCAAGGTTGTATCTCTATTAGAACAGGTGTACAAAGATTGGTAGACGAGGCAATTGAGTGTGGTTTGAGACTTGCTATTGCAACCACAACCAGTTTGCAAAACGTTGAGGCGATTCTCGTTGGTGGAGGTATGTCATCTAAATTTGAGGTAATAGGCGCGGGAGACGTTGTAAAGAACAAAAAGCCTGCGGGTGATATTTATCAATATGTGCTGGACGAGTTAAAATTATCAGCTAGCGAGTGCATTGTTTTTGAAGATTCTGCCGTGGGTTTCGCCTCAGCCAGTGCTATCGGTCTTAAAACTGTTGTGACCCTTAGCGAGTATACTAAGGCTTTTGAATTTGATGGTGCAATGGTTGTTATTGATCATTTGGGTGAGAAAGGCAAACCCTTTGAAATAATGAGTGGCAGACCCAGCAGTCATTCTTTTGTTAACGTTGAATATTTAAAGGAATTGCATGAACAAAATCGTTAGTCTGGCAGACAACAGCTCTGTCTATGAAGTGGCTAAAGTTACGCCATTGGTTAATGCCGAGCAATTGAGTGAACGCTTAAACAATCAGATTTACCTTAAAAGAGAAGATGAGCAAAGCATTCATGCTTTTAAGTTAAGAGGTGCTTATCAAAAAATGGCTTCGCTAACACAAAGCCAAACAGTAAATGGTGTGGTCGCCTCTTCTGCTGGTAATCATGCGCAAGGTGTGGCATTGGCTGCAAAAAAACTGGGTGTTAAGGCGTTTATTGTGATGCCTTTAAGTACGCCAAAAATTAAAGTGGAAGCGGTACAAAGACTGGGCGGTGAAGTGTTGCTATTTGGCGATGTTTATGATGATGCGTACGGTTATGCAAAGCAGCTCGAAACGGAACGTGACTTGTGCTTTATTCACCCTTATGATGATGTTGAAGTTATAGCCGGTCAAGCCACGGTTGCAAAAGAAATTCTAGATCAACTCGATAAAATTGATGTTGTATTTATTCCTGTTGGAGGCGGTGGCCTGATCGCTGGTATGTCAACCTATATCAAGTATTATGCGCCGCACATTAAAGTCGTTGGTGTCGAACCAACAGATTCACCAACACTTACATATTCACTGCAGAATAACACGCGCATGATTCTCTCGGATGTTGGTCGTTTTGCCGATGGTGTGGCTGTTAAACAAATCGGCGAGATACCTTTTGAGATTGCCAAAGAGACTGTTGACGAGATGGTGTTGGTATCCAATGATGAGATCTGTGCAGCAATTAAAGACATTTATGAAGATGTGCGTTCTATTGCAGAACCCGCTGGCGCTTTAGCGACTGCTGGTGTAAAAAAATATATCCAAAAACATAAAATTTCAAATCAAAATCTTGTTGCTGTTATTTCGGGCGCTAATGTTAATTTTGATCGACTTCGCTACATCGCGGAAAGGGCGGATCTGGGTGAGCTCACAGAAGCTATTATTGCGGTAACAATGCCTGAGAAGCCGGGCAGTTTTTTGAAATTTTGCCGATTACTTGCCAACCAATCAATCACGGAATTTAATTACCGCTACGCTGAAGGTGCTCAGGCTCATATTTTTGTTGGTGTAGGTCTTAGTAATGGTGAGTCGGAGAAGCAAGCTTTAATTGACCGATTGAGCGATGATTTTGGCATTATTGATATGAGTGATAACTCTATGGCAAAAACTCATATTCGCTATATGGTAGGGGGTAGGGCAGATGCAAAAAATGAAGTGGTTTATCGATTCGAATTTCCTGAGCGCTCTGGCGCACTTTTAGAATTTTTAGAAAAAGTGGGTACAAACTGGAATATTTCATTATTCCATTATCGTAATCATGGTGCTGATTTTGGTCGAGTGCTCATCGGGTTGCAAGTGGATAATCCAAGTGAGCTTGAAGCGCGTTTTGACGAGCTTGGTTATTTTTACCAAAATGAAAGCGATAATAAAGCCTATCAATATTTCCTTTAGAAAACTACTACTTGACGACGTTGAAACTATAGTCGACATTGAAAAAGAAAACACTGAGCACCCCTGGTCTTCGCCACACTTTTCATCCAGCATTGTTGATAAAAATACGTTGTCGACTGGGTTAGTCGTAGAGCAGAAATTGATTGGCTATGTATTGGCTCTAGTCGTACCTGAATCGGCAGATCTGCTAAATATTGGAATACACCCAAATTACAAAAGACAGGGTTATGGCGAGGCGCTTTTAACGAACTTATTGGTACAATTAAAAGAATCGGCTGTTAACACGCTTATTTTAGAAGTTAGAGTAGAAAATCATATTGCGATTAATTTCTACCAAAAACAAGGATTTGAGGGTATTGGCACAAGGGAAAAATACTATTCAAATCGAGAAGATGCTAAAATAATGAAATTACATATACCTTACTAGAAATAAATTCAACATGTCTTATAAAAATATTACCG
>Ga0208335_1000800_pt1 | contig 10146 bp, 14 predicted proteins | sample DeeseametaMP0759_FD_184202 | JGI IMG/M metagenome (GOLD analysis project Ga0208335, IMG submission 184202) | Marine microbial communities from the Deep Atlantic Ocean - MP0759 (SPAdes) | ecosystem: Environmental > Aquatic > Marine > Oceanic | place: West of Cape Town, South Africa, South...
GGAGTTAAACAAAGTTGTTAACAAGGCATCTTTGGATAATTTATTTCGATTACTGGATGATATTTCCCGTTCGATTTCATTGGCACAAGACCCTGTAAATATGACCTTATTATTGGATAATGTGCTCATTGTTTGGTCGCATATTACCCACCTTAAACAATATCCAATTATTACCAATCTTCAGGAGGTGTCATGAACCAGTCATCAACATTTTTTAATGTAGCTAAAAATTACATTCCTGGGGGTGTTAATTCTCCTGTGCGAGCATTTAATGGCGTAGGGGGCGATCCTATTTATTTTGAACGTGGTGAGGGCGCCTACCTTTACGATGTTGACGGCAAAGAATATGTAGATTACGTTGGCTCTTGGGGACCAATGATTTTGGGTCATTCGAATCCGGTGATTCTTGATGCTGTGAGAGAAACCTTAAATAAAGGTTTAAGTTTTGGTGCGCCGACTGAAATAGAGACCCAACTGGCCAAGAAAGTTTGTAAACTGGTGCCATCCATTGAGCTTGTGCGGATGGTAAGTTCAGGTACAGAAGCTACCATGAGCGCTATTCGGTTGGCTCGAGGCTATACCAATCGAGATAAAATTGTTAAGTTTGAAGGTTGTTATCATGGTCATTCGGACTCTCTATTGGTAAAAGCTGGCTCAGGCGCCCTAACTTTAGGCGTACCAACATCACCAGGCGTGCCCGCTGATTTGGCCCAGCACACACTGACACTTGAATATAACAACTTAGAGTCGCTGCAATTGTTGTTTGACGAAATTGGTGAACAAGTGGCATGTATTATCGTCGAACCAGTAGCGGGAAATATGAATTGCATTCCACCGAACAAAGGATTTTTACAAGGTCTGCGAGATGTTTGTGATGCAAACGGCACTGTGCTTATTTTTGACGAGGTAATGACAGGCTTTAGGGTGGCACTCGGTGGCGCCCAAGCATATTACAAAGTGAAGCCCGATTTGACTACTTTGGGAAAAGTGATTGGCGGCGGTTTGCCGGTTGCAGCATTCGGTGGTAAGCGTGAAATCATGAGCCAGATAGCACCACTGGGGCCTGTATATCAAGCAGGGACCCTCTCGGGTAACCCTTTGTCCATGGCAGCTGGTTTAGCGATGCTAAACGTCTTGGAGAATGATACGAATTTTTACAAAAATTTAACTGAAAGTACTGAGTATTTGGTTTCAGGTATTGTTAATGCTGCGAGAGAGCGTAATATCTCAATGACAGCAAATACCATAGGTGGTATGTTTGGCCTGTTTTTTAGTGAAGAAGAAAAAGTCAGTAATTTCGCTCAGGCTTCGAATTGCAATATTGAACAATTTAAGGCTTTTTATCAATTAATGTTAACTGAGGGTGTTTACTTAGCGCCGTCTGCATATGAGGCAGGATTTGTATCGGGCGCTCATGGTAAAAACGAGCTTGATAAAACCATTACTGCTGCCAGCAACGCTTTTTCACAGTTATGAATATAGTTGACGTCGGCATTGAGATGGAAGATGCGCAGCAGCGTTTAGCCGCCTATCAAAATAATATCACTGTATTTGGTTCGGCTAGAGTAAAGCGCACAGACCCGCTATTTCAACAAGCTTATCAATTGGCAAAGGCATTATCAAACGAGGGCTATAACATCCTTACAGGCGCAGGTCCGGGCATTATGATGGCAGCCAATAAGGGCGCTTATGAGGGTAAGTCAAAAAGTATCGGACTTAATATTGAACTTCCTCACGAGCAAAGTGCCAATCCTTATTTGGATGAGTGCCTGACTTTTGAACATTTTTTTTCGCGCAAAGTAATGCTGGTCAAACACGCTAGTGTATGTGTATACTTCCCGGGCGGTTATGGCACAGCGGATGAGTTGATGGAGGTATTGACTTTGATACAAACTCAAAAGATGCAACCCATGCCTGTGGTTTTATACGGGGTAGATTACTGGAGGCCACTGCTTTCTTGGTTTGAGAAATTAGCAGATGATGGTTATATTAGTCATCAAGATTTGGCCTTGATGAGCGTTGTTGATTCAACCGATGAAATTATTCAGATTATTAAGGAGAATGTATGTCAGTAGCAATTTTTGATATGGACAATACACTTATTGGCGGCGATGCTGATTATCTGTGGGGTGAGTTTTTGTGTGATATTGGTGCGGTTGATGCAAAGATGCACCGAGAAAAGAACAAACATTATTATCAGCAGTACGACCTTGGCACGCTTGATATTCATGAGTATTTAGAATTTGCTATCGAGCCACTAACGCGCTTCAGTTTGGAGGAGTTGGCTGGGATGCATCAGCAATATATGGAGCAGAAAATTACACCTATTTTCCTAGATAAAGCGCAACAGCTAATTGACAAACATAGGAATCAAGGCGATACCTTGCTAGTGGTTACCGCCACCTGTCGATTTATAACTGCGCCGATTGTAAAACACTACGGTATCGATAATCTTTTAGCGATTGAAATAGAAGTCGTTGATAATCGTTATACCGGTAAGATTCTTGGTATTCCTACTTATGGCTCGGGAAAAGTGGATAATTTAATGCCTTGGCTTGAGGAAAATGGTGAAACGCTTGCGGGCTCAAGTTTTTATTCCGACTCGCATAATGATATCCCATTGCTAGAATTGGTGGAACATCCGATTGCGGTCAATCCTGACGCGGTACTGAAAACGTATGCAGAAGATAAAAATTGGCCTATTCTTGACTTGCGCTAAACTTTTGTTTAATTATTTTTTATCTATTTAGATAAACAAATCATGATTGGAGTTTTGAGCAATGTCTAGGTAGGTTGCCGCCCCAGCGTATTCAATGCCGTCGATAAAATCTTCCCTCGAATAGCCAAACATCCCAATCGTCATTTCGCAGGCGATGAGTTTAACACCCATTTCTAGGCAAACATCTCTAAGCTCTTCAATGGTGGCGATGTTGTTTTTTTTCATTGTTTTTTTCATCATGGTTGTCGCGAAAAGCTCCATTCCAGGGATATTCCACATGATGTTTGGGATTTTTGGCCCGAAATCAATTTTCTGCAACCACTGAGGTCCAAAAGGCATTTTCATTGGCATCGCTGGATTGCCTTGAGGAGAGACGCGTAGACCAGAAAGATCCTTCAAGAGCAAACCTAGGCCATAAAAAGTAAAAAATATGGTTACCTCTTTACCCATAGCAGCAGCAGTGGAACCCACAATAAATGGCGGAAACGCCCAGTCTAATGTGCCTTTAGAAGAAATAATTGTCATTCCGTTGTTTTCAGACATTAGTACTCCTTAAGCGCTTTTCTCGATATTGAAAATAAATTGATCGTCTTTAGTTTCGTGCGAAAGCAGTGTGTTGCCAGTTTGATGACAAAAAGCAATAAAGTCTTTAGTTGAGCCCTTGTCAGAGCATATTACTTCTATTGTATCGCCAGCCTCTATTTTAGCGAGAGCCTGCTTTGCCTTAAGAATAGGCATTGGGCAGTTTAGCCCTGTTGCATCAAGTGTATGTTGTGCCATAAATTCCTCAATAAATTCGTTATTTGTTGTACCTAAAGGGCCATTTTATTCTTGTACTCAAAAGCTGTCAATTAAAAACTTCATAGCTTGATTGTTTTAACACCGTGCTGTGTGCCAAGTAACAAAACATCGGCACTACGATTAGCAAATAAGCCATTAGTAACAACACCAACAATACTGTTTAACTCATTCTCCAGTTCCTTTGGATTGGTGATTTTTAAGCCATTCACATCTAAGATAAGATTGCCGTTATCTGTCACAAAACCATCTCTTAATACCGGCGAGGCACCAATATTTTTGGTAATTTCACGCTTAACATAATTTAACGACATTGGAATTACTTCGACTGGCAAAGGGAATTCACCCATCACATTTACCAGCTTTGATTCATCCGCAATGCAGACAAACTGCTCGGCGACTGAAGCGACAATTTTCTCTCGAGTGAGTGCACCCCCACCACCTTTAATAAGATTCAGTTCAGCATCAGATTCATCTGCTCCATCAATATAGACAGATATAGAATCAACATCGTTAAGATCAAATACGGTAATGCCATGACTCTCAAGACGTTCTTGTGTTGCTAACGAGCTCGCCACTGCGCCTATAATTTGATCTTTCATTGTTGCTAATGCATCAATGAAAAAGTTAGCTGTAGAGCCTGTCCCAACACCAATAATCGTATTTGGAACGACATACTTTAGGGCGGCTTTTGCCACGTCCAATTTCATTTCATCTTGCGTCATCAAACACTCCGATTGCTGCTGATGGGCGATTATACCTCAGATGTAAGTTTTGCTACATAATGCTGGTCTGGCTATATAATTTCCCCAACACTTTACAGTTAAATCATTCATGAAAAAACTCGTTCTTGCCACTGGAAACTTAGGAAAAGTTAGGGAGCTCAATGCAATGTTGAAAAGTGTTTATGAGGTCATCTCGCAAAAAGAGCTAGGCGTGAATGAAGTGCCAGAAACAGGTCTTAGTTTTGTTGAAAACGCTTTAATCAAGGCGCGCAATGCATCCAAACAAACCGGCCTACCAGCACTTGCTGATGACTCCGGGCTTGCTGTTGATGCACTCAATGGCGCTCCTGGGATTTATTCCGCTCGTTATGCGGGCGAGCATGCTAGCGATGAGGAAAATCTTCAAAAATTATTGTCCGATTTAAAGCGTCAAGATGATAATAATCGACGAGCGTGTTTTTGGTGCGCGCTAGCTTTTGTTAAACACGCAGATGACCCGACACCTCTGATTATCCAAAAATCTTGGGAGGGTGAAATCATTAATAAAGCGAAAGGGCTGGGTGGCTTTGGCTACGATCCTATCTTCTATTTGTCATCACATGGCCGCACTTCTGCAGAACTGAGTCCTGAAGAAAAAAATAAAATATCGCATAGAGGACAAGCTTTACAAGCTTTTTTGAAGCAGCTTAAAGACTGATGACCTTGCTGCACTTACCCCCTATTTCACTCTACATTCACTATCCTTGGTGCGTAAAAAAATGTCCTTATTGCGACTTTAACTCTCATGAGGGTGCGCCAGATGGCACCTATGTTGAGGCCTTGCTTACAGATTTAGAACAAGATTTGCCTTATCTACAAGGTCGATCAATCCACTCTATTTTTATCGGTGGCGGCACACCAAGTTTACTCAGTGGAGATGAGTTAGAGCAATTGATGCAAGGGCTTTATCAAAACCTAAATATTGATAAAGATGTTGAAATCACCTTAGAGACTAATCCGGGCACATTTGAGATTGATAAATTTGCACGCTTTAGAGATGCAGGAATTAATCGATTGTCGATTGGTGTGCAGTCATTTAATGATGAACACCTACGCCAATTAGGAAGGATTCACTCGAGTGACGAAGCTATTCACGCAATTAAAAAAGCCAAAGAAGTGGGTTTTGACAATTTTAATATTGATTTGATGTATGGCCTTGAGGGTCAAGCGATTAAGCAAAGTCTGAGCGATATCGAAATGGCTTTGTCATTTAATTCAACTCATATTTCTTTGTATCAACTCACCCTTGAGCCAAACACTTTATTTGCCAAATACCCGCCAAAATTACCAGACGATGAAAATATTTGGGAAATGGGCACAAAAGGAGCGGCGTTGATAGAGAATCACGGGCATCAACAATATGAGATTTCGGCTTATGGAAAAATCCCATCGAAGCATAATTTGAACTATTGGCAATTTGGTGATTACTTAGGTATTGGTGCAGGTGCCCACGGCAAGATAACGGACAGTAAATCTCAAACAGTCTTGCGCACATTAAAGCCCAAATCACCAAAAGATTACACGGTTAAATTTCAAGGAAAAGACCTTGATTTACCTATTAAAATCATCGAAAATACAACTTTTGAATTTATGCTCAATGCGCTGAGATTAAAGCAAGGCTTTGACTTGGAATTATTCGAATTAAGAACCGGAAAATCGCGAGACGTTATTGATGATAAACTCAGCAATGCCAGAGATTTGGGTTTGTTGAGTGTTGAGAATAATTGGGTGAAGCCGACAGCAAAAGGCTTTAACTTTGTTAATGATTTGCAGGAAATGTTTTTATGAAATTACTGAGTATTGCTTTGTTATTCCTGCTGCTTTCTGCTTGCAGTAGTGATGACTCTGAAAATGCAGACCTTGCCATTGGTAAAGCCGTATTTGAAGCTAACTGTGCTGTTTGTCATGGTAAAGAGGCAGGTGGGCTTGTCAGTAATTGGAAAGTAAAGAATGTGGATGGGCAATATCCAGCACCTCCTCTTAATGGAACAGCACACGCTTGGCATCACTCACCACTGCAATTACTAAAAACGATTAACGAAGGTGGTATTAAAATGGGTGGCCAGATGCCTGCTTTTGAAAAAGCACTGACCGATGATGAAAAACAAGCGGTTCTTGACTATATCTTGAGTTTGTGGCCGAGTGAGATTAAAATAAAATACGATAATAGATTTAAATGATAGGTGAAAACAATGAGTGAATTTTGGTCATGTAAACACACTTGGAAGAACAGCGCTAATAATACAAAATGGTGTTTAATTGGTTGTTCGATAGGTGACTTTGGTACGATTGCATTAATGCAGGACAGTGGCTATTCGACCCTATTTATTTTTTCTTTGGCAATGTTTAACGGCATTGTTACTAGCATCATTCTTGAAACCATTATATTGATGCGTCAATCAATGGCACTGAAACTAGCCTTTAAAACAGCAGTGGGTATGAGTCTTATTTCTATGATTTCAATGGAATTGGCTATGAATTTGGTTGATTATTTGATAACCGGTGGCGCTATATTTATGTGGTGGGTGTTGCCTATTTCGCTGTTTTTTGGTTTTATTACGCCATGGCCCTACAATTATTGGCGCCTCAAAAAACACGGCAAAGCTTGTCACTGACTTAACGCTCGAAATGACCATAGGGTAAAATACTCGCTAGTTTTTTATTAAATAATACACCATGCAAATACACAACATTGCCAGCGTCCTCTCTGAATCCCTACCTTATATTCAAAAGTTTAGGGGTAAGACGATTGTTATAAAATATGGCGGTAATGCCATGGTTGATGAAGACTTAAAGTCAAGCTTTGCTCGTGATGTTGTTCTGATGAAGTCGGTTGGTATGAACCCAATTGTTGTTCATGGTGGTGGTCCTCAAATTGGCGACACACTAAAGAAAATTGGCAAAGAAAGTGAGTTTGTCAACGGCATGCGCGTTACCGACTCTGAGACCATGGACGTAGTTGAAATGGTTCTGGGCGGCCTAGTTAACAAAGAAATTGTTAATCTCATTCACCAACATGGTGGTCATTCAATTGGTCTAACAGGTAAAGATGGACAACTTATTACCGCTAAAAAGTTACTCAGTAAAGTTGAACCAACTTCAGAGATTATTGATTTGGGGCATGTAGGAGAAGTTGATAAGGTAGACACTTCTGTTATAGATTTATTACTACAAGGGGATTTTATTCCTGTGATTGCACCTATCGGTGTTGGTAAGGATGGTTTCTCATACAATATTAATGCGGATTTGGTTGCCGGCGCTGTTGCGGAGGCGCTAAACGCTGAAAAACTGATTTTATTAACAAATACTGCTGGCCTTTTGGATGCGCAAGGTGAGCTTTTAACCAGTCTAAACGCAACAAGGGTTAATGAGCTGATCAATGACGGCACGATTCATGGTGGCATGTTACCCAAGATTGGTTGCGCGCTTTCTGCTGTTGAAAAAGGCGTTGGTAGTACGACCATCAGTGATGGCCGAGTACCTCACGCTGTGTTGCTTGAAGTGTTTACTGATAGTGGTGTAGGTACATTGATTGCCGCCGATGAGTAAGTCAACTCGCGGCACAATTGGTGTTTATGATTGTCAAGTTTTAGCGCATTACAAATTCGAAGGTGAGCAATACATCATTACCTTATCTTCTGCACAAATTGCCAGCGAAACAAAGCCAGGACAATTTGTGCACATTAGTGTCTCTGATGCATTGCCAATGCGCAGACCGATTTCAATCATGTCGGTTGATATTGAAAATGAAACATTCGACCTTTTATACAAAAATGTTGGCGAGGGCACCCGTCAGTTAGCCGAACGTAAAATTGGTGAGTTTGTCTCGGTGATTGGCCCCATTGGCATTGGATTTGAACTGACCGACAACAAGCGACCATTATTAATTGGAGGCGGTGTTGGTATGCCACCAATGATTGCTATTGCTCAGCAACTACAGAGCGATTCAAGCTATACACCTTTCACCATTCTAGGTTCAGAAGTTCCGTTTCCTTTTGATGAAAAAGTCGCCGATAATGGTGTTGATTACGGCGGCGCAACACACACGATGCCACTGCTAGAAGATTGGGGTATTGATTGTCGACTCGCCAGTTTGCAAAATTATGAGGGTGCTTATCAAGGTTATGTCACCGATTTAGCAAGAGAGTACTTAACAACCTTATCTAAAGATGAGTTAACTCAGGTTGAAATTTACTCATGTGGCCCACATCCTATGTTGCAAGCGGTTGCTCAATTAGCAAAACAATACAATCTGCCTTGCCAAGTATCATTAGAAGAATTTATGGCCTGTGCGGTAGGTGGTTGTGCGGGTTGCACTGTATTGGTGCAAACGGAAAATGGCCCAGCAATGAAGCGCGTTTGCGTGGATGGTCCGGTGTTTGAGGCTCAGTCCGTTTTTTAATGCCGTCATGCTAGCGGATAAGGCTATGATTGAAGAAAATCTCGAGCAAGTTAAATCGCGAATCAATTCGGTCAATCACGATCAAAAAGTTCAATTAATCGCTGTTAGCAAAACACGTAGTGCTGACGACATTCAAGGCGCGGTAGATGCAGGTCAGCTGCATTTTGGTGAAAACTATCTTCAAGAGGCTCTTGAAAAAATAAATACTCTTCAAGGGCAAAATCTTATTTGGCATTTTATCGGCCCGATTCAATCCAACAAAACATCCAAAATAGTCGAGAATTTTAATTGGGTGCACAGTGTTGAGCGCGTTAAAATAGCCAAAAGACTGAGCGATCAAAGACCAGAGTCTTTGGGTGATTTGAATATTTTATTGCAAGTGAATATCGATCAAGAATCAACCAAATCGGGCTTTTTGTTGGAAGAAATTGAGGGGGTTGCGCCCCAAATTGAAAATTTGCCAAATATTTGTCTTAGAGGGTTTATGTGCATACCCAGTCAAGCGAATCCCGCTCAAAGCTTCTCTAAAATGGCAAATTTATTGGCTAAATACCCAAAAATGGACACTTTATCGATGGGAATGAGTCAAGATTTAGAATTGGCGGTCGAAAATGGTGCTACTTTTGTGCGAATTGGCACCGACATCTTCGGAAAAAGGACTTATAAATAGTCGTGTATTCATTTTTTCTCAAATTTTTCACCACATATCATTTTTTTTAGAAATTTAACAGAAAACAGCGTTTTTTAGGTGCATAAAACTCATAATTTTCCTATTATTAGGTAGATTGACTATGAAGTTTGGAAAAATTTAGTCGATTTTGGCGTCATTTCAATAATTTCCAAATTATTTATTACAATTCACCTTTAAAAACTCTTAAACACTCCCGTTTTGGAAACTAAGCACGTACAATGAAATCTATTTTTCAGTTAGATTATGGTAGAAATGTTTAAAAAGATTTTAAAAATGAATCTATTGGTACTATTCAGTGCATTGCTATTCTCAAGTTCGACTATGGCTAATACTGAAGGAGATAAGCTGATTGGTTTTTGGTTTACAGAGGATGACACAGCTACGGTTGAAGTATATCGAGAAGGCGATGCGTATTTCGGCAGAATTGTCGCACTAAAAAACCCATTGTATGCAGACAATACCACGACCGGAATGCCGGGCCAGCCAAAAGTTGATCTTAATAACCCAGATTTAGATAAACAGAGTCGCCCTATTGTTGGCCTGAACTTGTTAAGAGCTTTTATCTATATCGGCGATAACAAGTGGAGGAAAGGAAAAATTTACGATCCAGAGAACGGTAAAGATTACGACTGTAATATCAAATTAAAAGATGATGGCTCCCTATCTGTTAGGGGTTATATTGGTTTTTCATTGTTTGGTCGAACCACAATTTGGCGCTCAACGACCAAGCCTTCATAGTTAACTCAATCATGGCTTTTCACTTTCAATGATG
>Ga0208335_1000802_pt1 | contig 10101 bp, 10 predicted proteins | sample DeeseametaMP0759_FD_184202 | JGI IMG/M metagenome (GOLD analysis project Ga0208335, IMG submission 184202) | Marine microbial communities from the Deep Atlantic Ocean - MP0759 (SPAdes) | ecosystem: Environmental > Aquatic > Marine > Oceanic | place: West of Cape Town, South Africa, South...
AGATCGGCAGGACATTGGCATCGACATCGATGACCATGTCGAGCTCGGTACAGGCGAGCACGATCGCCTTCGCCCCGGCCTGTTCCAGATTGGTGATCATGGTGCGGAAGAAACGCTCCGCATTGCGGCTCGCCTTGCCGCGCATCAGCTCTTCGTAAATGATCTCGTTGGTGCGATCGACATTGCTCATGTCAGGCGGCAGCAGGTCGATCCCGTGGCTGACCAGCTTGCGGCGATAGAAGCTCTCGGTCATCACGTTGCGGGTGCCGATCAGCGCAGCGTTGACCGCGCCCGCCGCCTTCATCTTCTCGCCCACCGCATCGGCAATATGCAGCACCGGCACATCGACCGCGTCAGCGACCTGATCGTAGAGGCGGTGCATCGAATTTGCCGCGATCGCGAGCGCCTCGGCCCCCGCCGCCTCCAGCCGTTTCGCCGAATTGACGAGGATTTCCCCCGCACAGTCCCACTCATCGTCCTTGGTCAGACCGTAAAGCTCTGCGAAATCGAGGCTTTCGATCAGCAGCGGGGCGGACACCATCGGCCCGCAGTGCTTGGCGACGCCCTGATTGATCCACTCGTAATACATGCCGGTAGAGACCCAGCTCATACCGCCAATCAGGCCAACCTTGCGCAAAACCACGTCCTCGAATCCAGCTGCGGGGGATTGACAGCCTTACCGAGGAAGCGGGCGCAACGTCCATAGCAGCGCGGCAGGTATGCCCGTCATTGCGTGGGCGAAGGGCTTGTACGGGCAGCGAAAGACTGCCGCGAGAGCCATTGCGCGACATAATCGGCGCTGCGCTGCGCCTCTTCCTCCTGCGGCAGATGGCCGATGCCCTCATAGACCACCAGCGTGCTGCCCGGCAGATAGCGGTCGTACCACAGCCCTGCCTCGACCGGGATCAACCCGTCCTCCTCGCCCCAGATGATCAGCGCGGGCGCATCGATTGTCGCCACCTCGTCTTGCGAAAAGCTGTTCCATTCGCCGGAGAAACGGATGCGCGTCGCATCGCGGTTGCCGGGATAGCGCAGCAATTCCCAATAGCGGTCGACCATCGCATCGGTGACGATGGCCTGATTGCTGACCGTTTCGCGCAGCGATTGTTCGATCATGCCGCGCGGGGTGATGTGGTTCATGATCCGGTTGATCACCGGCGTGCGGGCGATGGTGAAACCGATATTGCCCTTGCCCTCCTTGCGGATCGGCGCGCCTGCGGCATCGACCAGGATCAGCCCCTCGACCCGGTCCGGATGGGCGAGCGCGTAGGCGACAGCATGCCCGCCACCCATAGAATTGCCGCCGATCACGAAGCGATCGAGCCCCAGCCTGTCCGCCACCTCGTCGATATCCGACACGAAATTGGGAATCGAATAGTCGCTGTCCGGGTCCGGCCCGGTCAGCCCGTGGCCGATCTGGTCGAAGCGGATCACGCGGTAACGGCCCTTCAGCGCATCGACCCATGGCTGCCAGGTGTGCAGATCCGCGTTGGAGCCGTGGAGCAGGATGATCGCGGGCGCATCCTTGGGCCCCTCGTCGCGAAGGTGGACCGTCACGCCATCACCGATTTCGACGAATTGCGAGGGCGCGCCGCCATACTTGGCGCGCATTTCCGCCGGGTCGGTGTCGGGCGTGCGGAAGATGAAGAACGCCGCGACCAGAAGGACGACCAGCAGCAGCAGGATTCGCCAGACCCACTTCATGGCGTGGGCATCCCCGCAATCCACCGCTCGACCAGCGCGAGGCCTTCCTCATGCACGGTGGCCTTGCCCAGCTCGGGCATGGCAACGCCCGGCTCGGCGCTCGCCATGCGATAGACCAGGATCGAGGCTTCGGGGTCGCCGGGCACAATGTCGAATTCCAGTCCACCCGATCCGCGCCCCGCAGCGACCGGGCGCTTGGCAACACCGATCGAGTAGGGATCGTCGGTCTCCCACCGCAGGTCGAGCCCGGAATTGGACGCGGTTGCCGCCGGGCGGTGGCAATGCGCACAGTTGACGTCGAGATAGGCGCGCGCGGCACCTGTGGCGTCCGCGCTCGCGCGATCCTCCCAGCGCGGCATGGTATCCGCGCCTTCGGGGACGGAGCCGAGGAAGGCCTGCAGCCACTCGGCGGAAAGGTTGCGCGCCTTGGGCCCGATCGGCGTGACCGCGCCCTGCAGCCCGTGGCATTCCTTGCACTGGTTCTTGTTGGGCACGCGATAATTGATCTGCTCGCCATAGGGCGTGGTGACGGGCACGCGCGTCCCCGCCAGCGCCAGCGTCGCCTCGGTCTGTGCCTCGTTCCACACATAGGGCAGCGCGAGCCATCCGTCGGCACGGTGGAGCAGCACCCGCGTCTCGATCAGGCGGCGATCCGCGCCCTCCCCGAACGCGAAGGTCTTGATCAGCGCGCTGCCGACCGGGAAATCCAGCAGCGTCTGGTCACCAATGCCGACCTCGGCCCCGTCGGGCACATAGACGAAACGTAGCTTCTCCGCCCCGTCCGAAAACAGCGGCATGTTGAGGCGGTAGGGCGTTACCCCCGCGTCCGGCACCTGCGCAGCGGGATCGCGAAAGAAACCGTACTCGCTCAGCGTCTTGGGCAGTGCGGTGCCGGTGATGATCGCATCCTTGTCGATCATCGGCGCGGTCGCGTTGGCACCAATGCTCGCGCCGAGCACCAGCGCGGCGCAGGCCAGCAGGAGAGCGGGCGTCCTCACGGCAGGCGCGCTTCCAGCGCCTCGGGTGCACCCCAGCCTTCGATGCTGATCGGCTGGCCGATCGCCGGCGCTTCGAGCAGGCCGGGCCGCGCAGCTTCGATGCCCGCACCCTGCTTGGGCAGGTTGACCGACCACCCGGCAAGGTCGGGATGGACCATCAGCGTGGTCATCTCGGGATCTTCCAGCCCGTCCCACATCACCGGGGGCAAGGCCCCGCCAAACGCAGCAAGCAGCTGCTCCGCTCCTTCGAACTGCGGATCGGTGCCGCCTTCGTCGACGATGTTCCAGTCCACGCTGATCTCACGCGGGTACGGGTTGTATTCCGGGTCATCGAAGGCGAGCGGATAGGCGATAACCATGATCGGCGCGGTCGGGTTGTCGTAGAGCATGTTCCGCCCCACCCACACGGTATCGTTCGCCATCACCATGATGCCCGTGCCGCGCCGCACGCTGGCGACGATATTGCCCTCGGGCGCGAAGTTGGCGGTGGTGTTGTTCGCGACCAGATTGTTGCGCACCAGCACCTCGCCGCCATTCTTCACCGGCAGGCCGGGCAGGTCGAACACCAGGATGCCGCCGGTATTGCCGGTCACGTAATTACGCTCGACGATCGCCTTGCGGCTGTTCTCGATCTCGATCCCGGCGACGTTGTAGCTCGCCAGCGAATTGCGCACGGTGATCCGGCTCGACTGGCCGACATAGATGCCCGCATCCGATGCGCCCGATACCTCGCACCCGTCGATCAGCACGCCGGTGCTTTCGACCGGATAAAGGCCGTATGCGCCGTTGGTGCTGGCCGGGCCGTTGGTCCATGTCACGCGGACCCGGGAATAGACGATGTCGTCCGCGCCCTTGGACTTGATCCCGTCGCCCTTGGGGTTCTCGACTCCGAAATCGACCAGCGTCACGCCGTCGCTGGTGACCAGCAGTCCCTCGCCCGAACCCTCCTGCGCGGTGAAATCGAGCACGCTGGCATGCATTCCCGCGCCGCGCACGGTCACGCCGTCGACATCGAGGCTGAGGCCGTCGGTCAGCACGAAGCGCCCGGCCTGGAGGAATATCTCGTCGCCCGGCTCGGCGAGGATCAGCGCCTCCTGCAACCGCTCCTGCGCGCCCTCCCCCGGCGCGACCGGAATGGTCTCGGCAAAGGCAGGCGAAGCCAGCGTGGCCAGCGCAGTGGCGGCCATAAGCGTGCGGATCATGTCTCTCTCCCTCTTATGCGTTGCATAGTGCCACGCATTGGGGCGAAGACAAGGGACTCTAAAGCTTGTCGAAAATCCCGCCGAAAGTGCAGGCGGCGGCGGCACGGATCGTCACTTCGACCGCCTCGGGATCGTCGACCCGGCGAATGCGGTCGAGCGCATCGCCCGCATTGCGCGGCAGTTTCGCCTCGCCTTCCTGCGGAGCGACCCGTTCAAGCCTGCGCAGCTGCTGGGGTGTAAGCTTCTCGGCCATGCGCGGAGCCATACACTCAGCCTGGCTTTCGGGCACGCCCGCCTCAACCAGCGCGACACGGACGCTGTGTTCGGTGACCACCTGCATGCCGCCGCCCCAGTAGAGCCAGGCACCCACGCCCAGCACCACCAGGAGGACCAGCCCCAGCAGAAAACGCATCAGTCGAGTGCCTTGACGATCTCTTCGACCATCTTCTTCGCGTCGGACAGCAGCATGGTCGTCTGGTTTAGGTAGAACACGTCGTTGTCCACGCCTGCATAGCCCACGCCGCCCATGGAGCGCTTGATGAAGAAGACCTGCTTGGCATTGCCCACGTCGAACACCGGCATGCCGTAGATCGGGCTGGACTTGTCGGTCTTCGCCGCCGGGTTCACAACGTCGTTCGCGCCGATAATGAAGGCGATGTCGGCCTGCGCGAATTCGGAGTTGATGTCCTCCAGCTCGAACACCTCGTCATAGGGCACGTTGGCCTCGGCCAGCAGCACGTTCATGTGCCCCGGCATACGCCCTGCGACGGGGTGGATCGCGTATTTCACGTCCACGCCCTTGGCCTTCAGCACATCGCCCATCTCGCGCAACGCGTGCTGCGCCTGGGCGACCGCCATGCCGTAGCCGGGGATGATGATCACCTTCTCCGCCTGCTCCAGCATAAAGGCGGCATCGTCCGCGCTGCCCTGCTTATAGGGGCGCTGTTCGCGCGCCTCGCCGCCGCCCGCCGCGCTGTCGTCGGCCCCGAAGCCACCCGCGATCACGCTGATGAAGCTGCGGTTCATCGCGCGGCACATGATGTAGCTGAGGATCGCGCCCGAGCTGCCGACCAGCGCGCCGGTGATGATCATCGCGGTGTTGCCCAGCGTGAAGCCCATCGCCGCTGCCGCCCAACCCGAATAGGAGTTCAGCATCGAGACCACGACCGGCATGTCCGCCCCGCCGATCGGGATGATCAGCAGGAAGCCGATTGCAAATGCCAGCACGGCGACCGCGATAATCATCCAGCCTTCGCCCGGACCCGCCACGGAGGACATCGCATAGACCGCGATCAGCGCGATGATCGCGGCAAGCGTGCCGAGATTGATGACGTGCCGACCGGGCAGCATGATCGGCTTGCCGCCCATCCGCCCGGAGAGTTTCAGGAAGGCAATGACGGAGCCGGAGAAGGTGATGGCACCGATGGCGATGCCCAGCCCCAGCTCTATCCGGCTGACGGTCAGGATTTGACCCTCGGCATCGAGAATGCCGAACGCACCGGGGTTCATCCACGCAGCCAGCCCGACGAGGACCGCCGCCATGCCGACGAGGCTGTGGAAGCCAGCCACCAGTTCGGGCATCTGCGTCATCGCGATCTTGCGCGCGATGGTGAAGCCGATCAGCCCGCCGATCGCGATCGCGATCAGGATTTCGACGATATTGGCGATGTCGTGGGTGACGATCACGGTGACCACCGCGATCAGCATCCCGATCATCCCGTTGCGGTTGCCCGCGCGGCTGGTCGCGGGGCTCGAAAGCCCGCGCAGCGCGAGGATGAAGAACACCCCAGCCACCAGATAGGCGAGCGCAACCCACGGGTTGGTCGGGCCGTGGGCGGCAGCGGTCTCGACCGCGTGGCTCATGCCGTAATCGGTACCGGGCGGCACGGCGAGCGGTTCAACGTCGCGAGGAAGGCTCATTTGCTGTCCTTCTTCTTGTACATGGCGAGCATCCGCTCGGTCACGGCGAAGCCGCCGAAGATGTTGATGCTGGCAAGCACCACGGCAGCAAGGCCGAGCCACTTGGCGGTCGCGCTACCCGCTTCGGCGCTGGCAATCAGCGCGCCGACGATGATCACGGAAGAAATCGCGTTAGTCACCGCCATCAGCGGCGTGTGCAGCGCGGGCGTGACCGACCAGACCACGTAATAGCCGACGAAACACGCCAGCACGAAAATCGACAGGACGGAAATGAAGTCCATCTTAGAAACTTGCCTCCCCCGAGGGCTGAAAACCGAATGGAAGAGGCTTATTGCAAGGCGCGCGGGCGCTGTCGATGGACAAAGGGCTAGGCTGACGGGATTTCCGGCGTGATTTGCCGAATCACTGCGCGGGCAGCAGCACCTTGTCGATCACGTGCATCATGCCATTGGCCTGATTGAGGTCGGCCATCGTCACGCGCGACGTATCGCCCGCTCCATCGACAATCACGATGTCCTCGCCGGCCATGCGGAAAGTCAGCGTGTCTCCGGACAGCGTCTGCGCTTGGTACGAGCCGCCGCCTTGCACGATCCGCGCGGCGAGTTCGCCTGCGTCGATCCGGCCCTCGATCACGTGGTAGGCCAGCATACGCCGCAGTGCTTCGTCGGTGTGCATCGGCAGGTCTCTCAGCGCGGCGTCGCTTGGCGCGAAGATCGTCAGCGGCCCCGCCCCGTCCAGCGCCACGCCCAGATCGGTCCGCTCGACCAGTGCGGCGAGCTTCGAGAAAACCTCCGCAGAGGCAATATTCTGCGCGATCGTGGCGTTGGGATAGACCGGGCTCTCGCCGATCCAGGCAATGTCGTCGGGCGCGACGTTTTCGAGATCGACGTCGTCGGCCAGGCTCGGCGCACAGGCCGCAAGGGCGAGGATGGCCGGAGCGGCGAGGAGAGTGCGCATATTCATGACGCGATCCCTAGCCGATTCGCGCGCCGCGGCAAATCGCGCACGCGCGCTATTCGACCAGGTTCATCCGCTTGGCGAGCAGCTTTTGCAGCGCCTCGGTGTTGGTGAACTTGCCGACCTTGAACTCGATCGGTGGGTGGCCGGAGAGGAACACCGCGATTTCCGCGTCGATGTCGATCGTGCCCGCGCTGGTGATCGAGAACGCGGTGATCGAGCGATAGGGAACGGTCAGGTATTCCTTCTTGTTGCCCAGGATGCCCTGCACGTCGACATAGATCATCCGCCAGTCGGTGAAGGCGATCCAGTCGCGGATCGTGCGGAAGGCGAAATAGACCTCTTCCCCCTCCACCAATGCATGGCCGTGGTTGTCCACGAAGCCCTGCGGCGTGGTCTGGGTCTGGTTCAGAATCCCCATCGCAACCTTACCCCCCTCTTCAGCCCCCCGGCCTGTGCCCCAGTATGGCTCAGCCCGCGTCCTTCAGCCGCGCATTCACCACCTGACCGCCCTGCGTCAGCCGCACGGCATCGCCGATTTCCTCGTCCAGCACCGGCTCCCCCGCCTCACCGTCCCAGAAGGCGGAGAGGAAGTTGTACAGGTTGCGCGCGAACAGAGCGCTCGAATCCGGTGCCAGCTGCGCAGGCGTGTTGGCATAGCCCATGATGGTGACACCATGGCGGGTAACCAGCTCGTCCGCCACCGCGCCTTCGACATTGCCCCCTTGCGGGACGGCGAGATCGAAGATGACGCTGCCCGGTTTCATGCTGGCAATCTGTTCGTCGGAGACCAGCCGCGGTGCCGGGCGTCCCGGGATCAGCGCGGTGGTGATGACGATGTCCTGCTTCGCGATATGTTCGGAGACGAGCTTGGCCTGCGCAGCCTTGTACTCGTCGCTCATCTCGCTGGCGTAGCCGCCGCTGCCCTCGCCCTCGATCCCGCCTTCCTCGACGAAAATCGCCTTGGCACCGAGCGATTCGATCTGCTCGCGCGTGGCGGAGCGCACATCGGTGGCGGAGACCTGCGCGCCCAGCCGCTTGGCGGTGGCGATCGCCTGAAGGCCGGCAACGCCCACGCCCATGATGAAGACGCGTGCAGCCTGCACGGTGCCCGCCGCGGTCATCATCATCGGGAACGCGCGGCCGTACTGGTCTGCCGCGGCGATCACCGCCTTGTAGCCCGAGAGGTTGGACTGGCTGGAGAGCACGTCCATGCTCTGCGCACGGGTGATGCGCGGCATGAACTCCATGCTCAGCGCTTCATATCCCGCGCTGGCATAGGCCTCGACCCGCGCGCCATCGCGGAACGGATCGAACAGCGCGGCAACCTTCGCGCCGGGCTTTGCGCCGGCAAGCGCGGCGGGATCAGGCGCCTGAACGCCGAGCACGATGCCCGCGTCCTTCACCACCTCGGCCGCCGGGCCGACGCTTGCACCCGCATCGCGAAAAGCCGAATCGGCAATCGCGGCGGTCTCTCCCGCGCCTGCCTCGACCGAGACTTCGGCGCCGAGTGCGATGAACTTCTTGGCGGTTTCCGGGGTCAATGCGACCCTCGTCTCACCCGCCGCCTGCTCCTTGAGGACCGCGATCTTCATGCGGTCAGGGCGCGATCAGCAGCACGACGATGAACACGATCAGGCAAATGATCGGGATCGCGAACTTCAGGCTTCCCATGAAGCGTTCGTACGTGTTGCGAGCCTTCTCGATATCCTTGGTAACGGCTTCGTTTTGTGCGGCCATGGCGCGTAAATTCTCCGGTTGAGGCGCTATTCGCGGCAGGGTCTATCCTCGCCCCCCGCCATTCTCAAGCTCTTGCTGCTGTGCACTATCGCATGAGCGAGGGAAACTAGCCTTAATCTGGTCTTTACCGCCGTCGGGTAGACCAGCGCCCTGCACCGCAACGGGACACATTCCCTTGCACAGGCATGGCGGGGAAAAATGGCCGATCACGAAGAACGCTTGCTAATGCTGATCGACGACGAGCCGGCGCAGAGCCGCCTCGTCACCGCGCTCGCCGCCCGCGACGGCTGGCGCACGCTCGTCGTCAACGATGCCGAAACCGCGATTGCCACGCTGGGCACGCGGCAGGGCATGCAGCTGTCTGCCATCATCCTCGACCAGTGGGTGCCAGGCGATGCCGCGTGCGACCTGATTGCCGAACTCAAGAAGCGCCGCCCCGCGCTGCCGATTCTGATGCTGACCACCAGTGCCAGCCCGCTGCTGGCGGTCGAGGCGATGCGCGCCGGGGCGACCGACTATCTGATCAAGCCGGTCGCGCCCGAAAGGCTGATGCGCGCGCTGCGCAGCGCCACCCGGGTCGAGGCGAGCCGTAACGAGCTTCAGCCGCTGACCGAGAAGATGCCTGCGGTGCTCGATTTCGACGCGATGATCGGGACCGACCCGATCTTCCGCATCGCGCTGGCTCGCGCCGCCAAGGCCGCGCGATCGCACGGCCATGTGCTGATCGAGGGCGAGAGCGGCACCGGCAAGGAGATGCTGCTGCGCGCGATCCAGGCGACCAGCCCGCGCGCCAAGGCCCCCTTCCGCCTCGTCAATGTCGCCGGGGTGCCGGTCAACTCGATCGAATCGGCGCTGTTCGGGCACGAGAAAGGCGCCTTCGCCGGGGCGTTCGAGAGCCAGATGGGCGCGCTGCAGCATTGCGACACCGGCACGCTGGTGCTCGACGAAATCGACCGTCTTTCCGCCGATCAGCAGGCTCGCCTCGCGACCACGCTGAACGAAGGCATCGTCCGTCCGATCGGCGCGACGCACGGATTCCGCATCGACACCCGCCTGCTTTCCGCGAGCAATCGCCCGCTGTCCGAACTCGCCGCGAAGGGCCAGTTCGACCAGGACCTGCTCGCCGCGATCTCCGCCACCCGGATCAGCCTTCCACCGCTGCGTGAGCGCCCGGGCGACATCGCCTCTCTGGCCCGGCACTTCCTCGCCCGAATCGGCGACGAGCCGGGGCTGCGCCACCTCAGCCTGGCCGACAGCGCGCTCAATCTGCTGTGCGCCTATGACTGGCCGGGCAATGTCCGCCAGTTGCAGGCGGTCCTGTTCCGCGCCGCAGTATTCTGCGATGCGGAGATGCTGACCAGCAGCGACTTCCCGCAGCTTTCCGAACTGATCGGCGAACAGGCCGGAAGCGGCCACCACGTGCAGGAAGCGGTCGGCGTGATGCTTTACACCGACGATGGCAACCTGCGCCCGCTCGAAGAGATCGAGGCCGACGTGATCCGTCTCGCCATCGGGCATTACCGCGGGCGGATGACCGAGGTCGCGCGCCGGCTCGGGATCGGCCGTTCGACGCTCTACCG
>Ga0208335_1000808_pt1 | contig 10020 bp, 12 predicted proteins | sample DeeseametaMP0759_FD_184202 | JGI IMG/M metagenome (GOLD analysis project Ga0208335, IMG submission 184202) | Marine microbial communities from the Deep Atlantic Ocean - MP0759 (SPAdes) | ecosystem: Environmental > Aquatic > Marine > Oceanic | place: West of Cape Town, South Africa, South...
TTCCTCCGTATTGCCCAGTTGTCATAAAACGAAAATCTTCAATTTCAGATTCAGGAATGTAAGTGGTGTAAGGGTCTAAGGATTTCAACATGGCATCAATACCTTTTTTCATTAATTTTCCAGGATCAGTTTCATCTACATAATAGGTATTGAGTTCTTTGTAAAGTGAGGTGAAAATATCTAGATTCTTGGCAACTTCAAAATAATTATCGGTGAAACTAACCGATAAAAATGAAGCAATAATTACAGTAATTGCAACTAATGTTATTTTAATTTTTTTCATAATTTTCATATTTATGGCACAGGATCGTAGCCGTCACCTCCCCAGGGATGACATGTTAAAATTCTTTTTATTGTATAGTATCCTCCCTTAAAAGCACCATGTTTATTTATAGATTGAATCCCATAATCAGAGCATGTTGGGGTGTATCTGCATTTTGGTGAAAAAAGTGGAGAAATCATTACTTTATAGACTTTTATAATGGTAACAAAAATATAACTTATTAGTTTTTTCAAAGTTGTTTTATTAAACGATTTAAAACTACATTTATTTCTAGTTCCACTTCTTTATTTTTTATAATATTTGATTTTAAATAAATAATTGCAAAAATAATTTGTTTCTCTTGTTTTGACAAAGCTTTATATAAAGTGTGTTTCTGCTTGCGATAAGCTTCCCTTACTAACCTTTTAAGCAAATTTCTTTGATTAGCTTTGGCTATATTTCTTTTTGGGATGCTTATCATGATTTGTGCAGGAAATTCTGGATTCCCCTTTTGTGTTTTCCAAATTACCGCAAAACTTCCTTCCTTAAAACTCTCTCCTGTTGCGAAAAGATTGTCAATTTGTTTTTTACCACAAAGCCGCTCTTGTTTACTAAAAGTTTGCATGGGGGTAAATTACTAATTTCTGAGGACAAAAAAAGGAGCAATTGCTCCTTTTTTTAATTTGATTTTTTGAGAATTATCTTTTTCTTTTGTTGGATACTTTTATGTACTGATCAAGCGCCATGGACATAGATGGTGCTTTTTCATTTGGGGCATCAATATCTAAAATTAGTTTATAATCGGCTACTGATTTTGCGGTAGTTGGCCCGAAAGCTGCAATTCTAGTATCCTTTTGCTTAAAATCAGGGAAATTCTTATAAAGGGAAGTAATTCCTGTTGGGGAGAAAAATACCAAAATATCATAATACACATCTTCCAAATCTGATAAATCAGAACAAACCACTTTATACATTACGGACTTGGTGAAATTAATTTCATTGCTTTTCAAAGTATCTACAATCCTTTCTTTTATAAGGTCAGAACACGGTAAAAGAAACATGCATTCCTTGTGCTTTTTTAAGACAGGAATAAGCTGAGAAAACATTTGCTCACCTGTAAAAACTTTTCTTTTTCTGAAAGTAATAAAGTTTTGAAGATAGTATGCAATGGCCTCAGAAACGCAAAAATATTTCATGGTTTCAGGAACTTTTATCCTTAATTTCTCACACATCATAAAGTAATGATCCATGGCGTTTTTGCTGGTAAAAATTACCGCATCATGATTCAAAATACTTATTTTTTGCTTTTTGAACTCTTTGGTGCTTATCTCTTCAACATGAATAAAAGGAACGAAATCAATTTTTAACTTATGCTTTGATGCCAAGCTAAAATAAGGAGATTTACCATTTTCTGGCTTTGGTTGCGAAATAAGTATTGATTTTACCTTTTTCTTTCTTCCTTCCATGGTGTCTTGATTTTTATTTTTATTCTAATAGAATACCGCTTTGGTAAAAACTAAAAGTGGTAAAATTTCAAGGGTGCAAAGATACAGAAATAAATAATATCTGGAAAGCCCAAAGCCTCCTATCCCTATTTTCCATAGCCAGAATATTTTAATCCCTAAAAATAGGACGATAATTACTACTGAAAAGGTGATTAAAATAGGGCTAGCACTAATGGGAGAAAAAAATAGGAATACTATAATAGGAAAAAGGATAATCCCAATCACTCTATCGAATAAAAAGGAAAAATATACTCCCAATTTTGCTAAGGGTTTTAGCAAAAAAATATGCCCTAAAAGACGAATAATAATGGATTTTGATAGAAAATAAATGGCAGTAAAAATAATTACATTTAGGAAATCGGGGAGACTCAAATTAATGCCAAAAATAGTTTTTGCTAGGAACAAGCTAATGTTAATCAGCATTATGGTGGTTAGCAGAAAAGTGGCTCTTTCTGTAAATACATTTTCTTCTTTTAAGTACTGATTAGCATATCTTTGAGCAAAAACACTAAGAAACAGTTGTTTTGTAAATTTCTGGTAAAAGGCTTTTAGCAGTGCTATTAGAAGCAAATCAAAAGTGAGAATAATAAAAAATGTATCGCTATAAGTCAATTTTAGTCTTTTTATATATTGCAAAGATATGTTTTATGATAGCATTAACAATCTTATTAAAAAAGGTATTTTTGCCAAAAAAATAACAATATTATGTCACAAGATTTATTTCAGGCACCCGATTATTTTCAGTTAGATGAATTACTAACTGAAGAACATAAATTAGTTAGGGATGCTGCAAGAGAATGGGTAAAAAGAGCCGTATCTCCAATAATTGAAGAGGCTTGCCAAAAGGCAGAATTCCCTAAAGAACTAATAGGAGGATTAGCAGAAATTGGCGCTTTTGGATCCTATATACCCACAGAATATGGAGGTGCTGGGCTTGACCAAATTTCTTATGGGCTAATAATGCAAGAGTTAGAGAGAGGAGATAGTGGGGTGCGTTCCACAGCTTCTGTGCAATCTTCACTAGTGATGTATCCAATCTGGAAATACGGAAATGAAGAGCAAAGACAGAAATATTTACCAAAATTGGCTAGTGGAGAATGGATTGGCTGCTTTGGGTTAACAGAGCCTGATCATGGTTCGGATCCTGGGGGAATGACAACCAATATAAAGGACATGGGCGATCATTACCTTTTAAATGGAGCTAAAATGTGGATTTCGAATGCTCCATTTGCGGATATTGCAGTGGTTTGGGTAAAAAATGAAGTAGGTAGAATAAAAGGCATTATTGTAGAAAGAGGAATGGAAGGATTCACAACTCCAGAAACGCATGGAAAATGGAGTTTACGTGCTTCAGCGACTGGGGAATTGGTGTTTGATAATGTGAAAGTTCCTAAGGAAAATATGCTACCCAATAAAGATGGCCTATCAGCTCCACTAGGTTGTTTGGATTCTGCTAGATACGGAATTGCTTGGGGAACTATCGGTACCGCAATGGATTGTTACGACACAGCATTAAGATATGCTAAACAAAGAATCCAGTTTGGAAGACCAATTGCTTCTTTCCAATTGCAACAAAAGAAATTGGCTGAAATGATTACTGAAATTACCAAAGCACAACTACTAACTTGGCGTTTAGGCGTTTTAAGAAATGAAGGAAGGGCAACTACCGCACAAATTTCAATGTGTAAGCGTAACAATGTGGAAATGGCTTTAACTATTGCGCGTGAAGCCAGGCAAGTATTAGGTGCTATGGGCATTACGGGAGAATACCCAATTATGCGACATATGATGAATTTAGAATCAGTAATTACTTATGAAGGGACCCATGATATTCACTTGCTGATTACTGGAATGGATATAACGGGCGAAAATGCTTTTAAATAGGATGAAAAATACATTTAGAATTATTGCATTTCTAGAAGGAGTATCTTATTTACTTCTTCTTTTTGTTGCCGTACCTATTAAATATAATTTGGGCGACCCTGCTTATGTAAAACTATTGGGAATGCCTCACGGATTGCTGTTTATGGCTTATTTGGTATTGGCTTACTTATTAAAAGATGATCAAAAATGGGAAAGGAAAACTTTTCTAATTATACTAGCCGCATCTGTTATCCCTTTTGGAACCTTTTATATTGATAAAAAGTTTTTAAGGAAATAATTATTTCAATAAATTAGCCGCCTCCAACAATTTCTTATACCAAGCCTCTCCATATTTTCGGATAAGGGGTTCCTTTAAGAAAGCATAAACAGGAATTTCTAATTTACTCCCACATTCACAGGCTGGTTGACAAATTTTTATGTCTTCATAGTTTACCACATCAAAATCACGATACTCTTTTATTCGTATTGGAAACAAATGACAAGAAATAGGTTTTTTAAAATCTGTTTCCCCGTCCAAATAGGCTTTTTCAATAGAACATAAACTTATTCCCTTTTCTTTTATAACAAAAGCACATTCTTTCTTTTTTACTAGTGGAGTGGTCAAATCTCCATCTGCATCATATACTCCAAACCCCTGATTTTCTACTTCCCTAACCCCTTCTTTTCGCATATAAGGTTTTACTTTTTCGTAAATATCTTCTAATATTTTCTCTTCTTCCTTTAGTAGTGGCGCACCAGAATCTCCTTCCACACAACAAGCTCCTTTGCATGCATTTAAATCACAAACAAAGTGCTTTTCAAAAACATCCATTGAAATTATTTTGTCCTGAACTTGAATCATGGCACAAAAGTACGCTTTTGAGAATAGAATTTATATTTTTGTAGCATGGCAAATTATGAAGATGTTTTTAAAAAAGTAGTGGCGCATGCAAAAGAGTATGGATTTGTATTTCAATCCTCCGAAATTTATGACGGTCTGTCAGCCGTATATGATTACGGCCCAAATGGAGTAGAATTAAAAAACAATATCAAAAACTACTGGTGGAAATCAATGGTAAATATGCATGAAAATATTGTTGGATTAGATGCTGCCATTTTCATGCACCCTACTACATGGAAAGCCTCTGGTCATGTGGATGCTTTTAACGACCCTTTAATTGACAATAAAGATTCAAAAAAAAGATACAAGGCGGATGCGCTTATTGAAGACCATATTGCAAAAATTCAGGTAAAAATTGAGAAGGATGTTGTAAAAGCTGCCAAGCGTTTTGGGGTTGCTTTTAATAGGGAAGAGTTTGTTTCTACCAATGGTAGAATTTTAGATAGGCAAAAGAAAATTGATGAAATAAATAATAAAATGAATGCCGCTCTTTCTGCAGGAAAACTGGAAGATGTAAAATCTTTAATTAAAAATTTGGATATAAAATGTCCTGTTTCGGGCACTAATAATTGGACGGATGTTCGTCAGTTTAATTTGATGTTTAAAACCAAAATGGGAGCAACTACTAACGGCTCTTCTGATTTGTATTTACGACCAGAAACAGCACAAGGGATTTTTGTAAATTTCCTGAATGTACAGAAAACAGCCCGTATGAAAATTCCTTTTGGGATTGCACAAATCGGAAAAGTGTTCCGTAATGAAATTGTAGCTCGTCAGTTTATTTTTCGAATGAGAGAATTCGAACAAATGGAAATGCAATTTTTTGTTCGCCCAGGAGAGGAAATGAAATGGTATAAGTACTGGAAAGATTTCCGTATGAAATGGCACCAAATACTTGGGATGGGAGAAGAAAACTACCGTTTTCATGACCATGAAAATTTAGCACATTATGCCAATGCGGCTACCGATATTGAATTCAAATTCCCGTTCGGATTTAAAGAGTTAGAAGGAATACATTCGCGTACTGATTTTGACTTAAAAGCACATCAAGAACATTCTGGGAAAAAATTACAATATTTTGATCCTGAGTTAGGGGAAAGTTATGTGCCTTATGTAGTAGAAACATCCATTGGTTTGGATAGAATGTTCCTTGCTGTTTTAAGTCATTCTTTCCGTGAAGAAAAATTGGAAAATGGCGAAATTAGAGTAGTACTTAAAATTCCAGCAGCTTTAGCGCCAATAAAAGCAGCTATTTTACCCCTTACTAAAAAAGATAATTTACCCGAAAAGGCAAGAGAAATAATGAAAAAATTGCAAGTAGATTACCATTGCCAATATGAAGAAAAGGATTCTATCGGAAAAAGATACAGAAGACAGGATGCAATAGGAACGCCTTTCTGTATTACGATTGACCATCAAACTTTAGAGGATAATACCGTAACTTTTAGAGATAGAGATACTATGGTGCAAGAAAGAGTTTCTGTAGAAAAACTACATTCCATTATAGCAGAAAAAGTAACTATTGGAAAATATTTAGAAAGCTAGCTTACTTTCCGTTAAAATCGGACATGGTTTTTGTAATCCCAATAGTTGTAAATGCCTGAATTATTTTAATGGCTTGTTCTATCCTTTCAGTTAGTTTTTTGCTATGCTCCAAAGTCCAATTATCCAAAACATAATTGGCCTGCCCACCTGTTGAAAAATCATTTCCAACTCCAAATCTTAACCTAGCATACAGATGATGGCCAAGTACAGCCTCAATATCTTTTAGTCCATTATGCCCTCCATCTGATCCCTTTTCTCGTAATCGAAAAGTGCCAAATTCAAGAGCAGTATCGTCCGTTACAATTAATAGATTTTTAATCTCTACTTTGTGCTTTTGTAACCAATAATTTACTGCTTTACCACTCAAATTCATAAAAGTTGTTGGCTTTACAAGATGCAAAGTTCTACCTTTAAATTTTACAGTGGCTAAATGAGCGTGTTTGTCGGGGGTAAAAGAAATATGGGATGCCTGACAAAGGGCATCCAATATTTTAAATCCTATATTATGACGAGTATTTTCGTACTCCTCACCAGGGTTACCTAATCCTACGATTAAGTATTTCATTTTTATTCAGCAGCTGGTTTTTCTTCCGCACCTGCTTCTCCTTCAGCTTTTTCTGTTGCTTCCGCTCCCTTTACTACTGCTCCTTCTTCTCCTTCAGTAATTTCTCCTTCTTCTCCTTCCAATTCTTCTTCCGCTTCTTCCTCAATTATAAGTTCTCTTGCCGTTCTTACGCCTACAACTACTGCATTGTCAGGAGCTAAAAATGAGTATTTATCCACTCTCAAATCCTTGATAAAAATAGACTGACCTATTTCTAAATCTTCAATGTTTATTTCGATATATTCTGGCAAATTGCCAGGGATAGCTCTTGTTATAATTTTTCTTCTTCTAAAAGATAAAACCCCACCATTTCTTATCCCAATAGACATTCCTTCCAAATGAACAGGAATAGTCATGGTAACTTCTTTATCATCAAAAATTTGTAGAAAATCTAAATGAAGTAACTTATCGGTTACCGGATGAAATTGAAGATCTTGCATTACTGCCCGACATTTTTCTCCTTCAATATCTAATTCTACAATAAATACCTCTGGGGTGTATACAAGATTTCTAAAGTCATTTTCATGAGCATAGAAACACACTTGCTTTTCTCCCCCGTAAAGTACGCATGGTACATTACCCTGATTTCTTAGTGCTTTAGAGTCTGTTTTACCAGTTCCCTTTCTTAATTTTGCACTAATTGCTAGTGTTTTCATTTTTAAATTTGTTTTTGGTTAGTTATTAATTTAACAGATAAAATTCTCGCTTATCGATTTTTTATCGTGTATTCTTTTTATGGTGTCGGCAAAAAGAGCTGCTACCGAAATTTCTTTTATTTTACTACTTTTATGTTCTCTTGGGATGGTATCGGTAACTACAATTTCTGTTAGCTGTGAGTTTTCTAATCTTTCGTATGCATTAGCAGAAAAAAGTCCGTGAGTACAAATTGCCCTTACACTACTTGCCCCTTGATTTATCATTAAATCAGATGCTTTTGCAAGCGTGCCTGCCGTATCAACCATATCATCAATCATTACTACATCTTTCCCTTTCACATCTCCAATAAGCATCATTTTGCTAATTACATTTGCTTTTTCTCTGTGTTTGTAACAAATTACTACCTCCGTATTTAAAAACTTAGCATAGGTATTTGCTCTTTTCGAGCCACCCATATCAGGGGAAGCAATGGTAAGATTTGGCAAATTAAGGCTCTTGATATAAGGAACAAAAAGGGTTGATGCGTAGAGATGATCGACAGGAACTTCAAAAAATCCTTGTATCTGGTCGGCATGTAAATCGATAGTTATTATTCTGTCAACCCCAGCAGCAGTAAGTAAATTTGCAATTAATTTGGCGGCAATTGGCACTCTTGGTTTCCCTTTTTTATCTTGTCTTGCAAAGCCAAAGTATGGCAAAACAGCAACTATCGAATTGGCTGATGCCCTTTTTGCTGCATCAATCATTAATAATAATTCCATCAAATTTTCGGCAGGAGGCATGGTAGATTGCACGATAAATACATCCGACCCCCTTATGGTTTCGTCAAAGGATGGCTCAAATTCTCCATCTGCAAACTCAATAACCGATTCGTTTCCTAATTTCACTCCCAAACTTTCTGTAATTTTTTGGGCTAAATTTCTGGATACACGTCCGGAGAATATTTTTATTTTTGTTTCCAAGGTTTTACTTAATTTTTCCTCTTAAAAATGGGCTGCAAATATAGAATTATTGCTTCATTTTAACTAATTTTTATTAAATAAAAGATAAATGATTGTCTATCTGAATGGGATTAATTATTTTCGCCAACCATTTGCCCAGATGGCGGAATTGGTAGACGCGCTGGTCTCAAACACCAGTGGGGTTAAACCCGTGCCGGTTCGAGCCCGGCTCTGGGCACAAAGCCCTCAATTTAGAGGGCTTTTTATTATATTGCAAAACTTATGGAAAAACAACAACGATACGACAATGCATACATGCGAATGGCATTGGAGTGGGCAAAACTATCTTACTGCAAACGCAAACAAGTTGGGGCACTGATTGTAAAAAATCAAATGATTATTTCAGATGGGTATAATGGAACACCCTCTGGATTTGATAATTGCTGTGAGGATAAGGATGGGCAGACGCATTGGTATGTATTGCATGCAGAGGCAAATGCAATACTTAAAATTGCTGGTTCTAATCATGATTGTAGTGGGGCAAGCCTTTATTTGACCATGTCGCCATGCAAGGAATGTAGCAAATTGGTGCATCAGGCGGGCATCAAACGATTGGTTTATTTAAATGGCTATCAAGATTCTTCTGGATTGGAATTTCTGGAAAATGCGGGGATAGAAATAAAGAAATTGAAATTCTAAATGAAAAAAATATTTAAAAAACAATATCAACCAATTGCTTTCTCTATTGTTTTAATAATTGGTGTGTTAATTGGTAATTTTATCAATAACCCGGAAGAGGGGAATAGCAAACTACAAATTCATCAGAGAAGTAAAATCAATACCATTTTACGGCTAATTCAAAGGGATTATGTAGATACCATAAACCAAGCACAATTGGAAGAAAGTGCGGTAAAATCTATTTTGAAAGAGCTGGATCCGCATTCTACTTATATAAAAAAAGAGCGTCTACAAACGGTAAATGAAGATTTAGAAGGAAGCTTTGGCGGAATTGGTGTGGAATTTAATATTCAGCAAGATTCTATTGTGGTGGTGTCACCAATAACCGGTGGGCCATCAGAAAGGCTGGGGATAAAATCAGGAGATAGAATTGTGGTGGTAGATGAGGAAAATGTTGCTGGAATTGGCATAGAGAACAAAGGTGTGATTGACAGATTAAGAGGAAAAATCGGTACAAAAGTGAGTGTAGGGATAAAACGAAAATCTGTAAAAGAGCTATTAGAATATCGCATTACAAGAGGTAAAATTCCACTTTACAGTTTGGATGTAAAACTGATGCTGGAAGATGGGATTGGATACATCAAACTCAACCGATTTTCTGGTACTACCACTGATGAATTTTTGGATGCAGTACAATCGCTTTTAAATAGTGGGATGGAAAATCTGATTCTAGATTTGAGAGGCAACCCTGGCGGATATTTAGGGGCGGCCATTAATATAAGTGATGCCTTTTTAGGTAATGGGGAAATGATTGTGTTCACAGAAGGGAGAAAGAGAAAAAGGCAAGAATTTCATGCCAATAAAAAGGCTTTGCTCACAAATTGTAAAGTAGTGGTTTTGGTAGATGAGGGCTCGGCTTCTGCCTCTGAAATTGTAGCTGGGGCTTTGCAAGATAATGACAGAGCAACTATTGTAGGTAGAAGAACTTTTGGCAAGGGATTGGTACAAGAGCAAATAGAGTTATATGATGGCTCGGCTGTTCGGCTGACCACCCAGCGCTACTA
>Ga0208335_1000813_pt1 | contig 9979 bp, 10 predicted proteins | sample DeeseametaMP0759_FD_184202 | JGI IMG/M metagenome (GOLD analysis project Ga0208335, IMG submission 184202) | Marine microbial communities from the Deep Atlantic Ocean - MP0759 (SPAdes) | ecosystem: Environmental > Aquatic > Marine > Oceanic | place: West of Cape Town, South Africa, South Atlantic...
CTCGGTCAGCCAGCCGCCGATCAATGGCCCCATCACGGGGCCAAGAACCACAGTCATGCCGAACAGGGCCATTCCGATTGGCTGTTGGTGCGGCGGTAATCGTTTAGCCACAATAGTCATTGCGGTCGGAATGAGGACTCCGCCCGTGAATCCCTGACCCGTTCGGCCGATGATCATGGTCGTAAGGTCGGTTGCAATCCCGCATAGCACCGAAAATGCGGTGAACGCGCTAACCGCGATGATGAGGAGGGTTCGCAGACCGAACAGCCGTTCGAGCCAAGCGCTCAGCGGAATGACGACGATTTCAGCAACGAGAAATGACGTAGCAATCCAGGTGCCTTCGGCGCCTGTGGCACCGATCTCGCCCTGAATGACGGGGAGTGCGGAATTGACGATTGATATGTCCAGCGTCGCGAGCATGGCGCCAAGCGCGCCCGCGGCCACAGCGACCCAGGCAGTCACGTCTGCGTTCTTTCGGCCCCCGGCCGGCCCGATCGAAGTGTCCTGCGCTGCCAGTATCTCGGTCATTGAGTCCGACTCGAGATCTCTTCCAATTCGCCGGCAGCATTCCGGGTGTCGACAACAGCCACAACCGACATGCCGGGAACGAGCAATCTACGCACTTCAGGGGGAGCATCGATAGCGATGCGGACGGGTATCCGTTGAACGATCTTGGTAAAGTTGCCGGTGGCGTTTTCGGGGGGGAGGATGGAAAATTCCGCGCCCGTTCCTGGCGATATGCTGTCCACTCGTCCCGCGATCTCAAGGTCTGGCAGGGCGTCAACTTCGAGCCTGACGCTCTGGCCGGCCCGGATGAGGCCGACCTGAGTTTCTTTGAAGTTCGCGGTCACGTAGATCGCGCTCACCGGAACAACCGTCATCAAACGTTGACCCGGTTGCACGAACTGGCCCACCCTCACCGAGAGATCGCCGACGCGGCCGGCCTTGCTGGCGCGCAGCAAGGTCGATTCAACCGTAAGGTCGGCTGTTTCCAGCTGAGCGCGAGCAGCGTCCGCCTGCGCCTGGGTCTGGCTGATCTGCTCGAACAGGGTCCCCCGGCGAGCGGTCGCGGCAGCCACCGCCGCCTGCGCAGCGGCGAGTTCGGCCCGCGCCTGCCGCGCCTGCGCCTCATACTGGTCTAGCTTTTCCCGCGGTTCGGCTCCTGTCGCGACAAGGGGCCGATATCGCGCCACCTGGTCGTTCGCGAGGTCGAGTGCTGCGCGCGCGGCGGCGAGTTGGCCCCGCGCCTGGCGAATGGCTGCATCCTGTTCGGCTACCTGAGAACGGATTGTGTCGGCACCGGCCAGGGTCGCAGCGATCTGTGCGCGCGCCTGTTGCGCTTGCGCCTGATAATCCCGCAGATCCAGTTGTACGAGGGCTCCGCCGCGAGCAACTTGCTCGTTCTCCCCCACGAAGACCTCTTCGACGTATCCCGCTACCTTGGAAGAGATAACGACGCTGTCGGCAGCGACATAGGCGTTATCGGTCGACTGCATGTACTGTCCGTAGGTTACGTGCCGGTAGTACCACCAGATCCCGCCAAGCAGCACGGCAAGACCAACGATGATTAGCACGATGCGCAAGCCACGCCGCGATTGCGGTTTCGTTGGGGTTGTGCCCTCCTGCTCCGGTTGGTTGGAGTTATCGGTCATCTGACTCTTTCGGCAGCCTCAGTAAAAGGTGAACGCGTCTCGCGCCCTATGAGCCGTGAGTCAGATAGTAAAGGCATTTAGCAGTTTGCATTTGGGCATCCGAGGCTATCCGACTACACAGCGCTATGGATGAAAAACCAGATACCATGTCACGGTCTCAGCGTCGGCAGAAGGTCATCACCGATGATGACCGCATTCTCTATCTTATGGACGAGATCAGTCGCGGCGCGCGCAGAGTGTACGATGCGAGGGTCGCCAGGATCGGTCTCAATCAGACACAGTGGAGGATCATCGGACAACTTCTTCGCGATCCTGCCCTTACGCAGGCTGAAATCGCCAAGAAACTGGAACTGGAATCGGCGACCATCGGCCAGGCGGTTGCAGGTCTTTGCGCACGCGGGCTGATGAAAAGGCTTCGAGCTGAGACGGATCGGCGAGCGTGGCAGCTCATCCTCACGGAGCAGCTTGACGATCTGCTGCCCGAACTGAGAGGCTCCGCGGATGGGCTTCATGATCTTCTTTGGCGCGACATTGCCGCCGACGAGAAGCGAACGTTGCAGCAGATTCTTGAAAGGGTATCGAAAAATCTGGACCAACTCCGGGCCGAGGCTGAGTAAAATCATGGCATCGCCCCCGGATAAGCCTATCGGCAGCATCGCTCGCGCCGCGGAGATCGGCCAAATCCTAATGAGGCACGGCGCGAAAAATCTCGCCGGAGCCCTCGGATTTATTCCCTCTTCGAGCAATGTCATCGATCCTCGCGAATTTCGTCCGGCCGCAGTTGTCGCGTTCCTCCGTGACATCGGGCCAGTTGGTATAAAGCTGGGGCAGCTCCTCGCCACCCGAAGCGATCTGTTTACCGAACACTGGATCACGGCATTCTCAACCCTGCACGATCAGGTGTCGCCAGTGCGCTTCGCAGATATCGAGCCCGTACTTGCTTCAAGCTGGGGTGAGGACTGGCGGAACGACTTTGCGCAGTTCGACGAACAGCCTTTGGCGTCCGCCTCGATTGCACAGACCTATTCCGCCAAGCTACAGGACGGTAGCGAGGTCATCGTGAAGGTTCGCCGCCCGGGCACCGCCGCGCGCATGGAAGCCGATGTGCGCCTGCTTGTGCGTCTTGCCGAGATCGCAGAAGCACGCTCGCCTGACATCGCGCGTTACCGGCCAGTCGAGTTTCTGCGGACCTTCGGCCGCAATCTAGCCTGGGAGATGGACCTCGCTGCGGAATCCCGAGCCTGCGAGCGGATCGGCGCATATCTCGATACCATCGGCGTCAGGACCCCGGCCATCCATTGGGAACTGACCGGGCTGCGGGTGAACGTTCAGGAACGCCTGTACGGCAGGCCCGCGTCTTCGCTGGGCAGCCCATCCGGCGACCCGCCGGTGGCGGCTTTCGCTAAAAGCTATGCCAACGCTGTCCTGCGCATGATCATCCTGAACGGCGAATTCCACGGCGACCCTCATCCCGGCAATGTTTTCCTGATCGGCGAGCAGGATGTCGGCTTCATCGACTTCGGATCAGTCGGGACGCTCACCAAGACGAGGCGCGACGAGATCGTTCGGCTCGTGCTTGCGATCGCTGGCGAGGAAACGAGCGAAGTCGCGGATGTCCTGCTCGCATGGGCGGGGGCGCCGAAGGTGGATCGCGATGCGCTCGCGGTGGATCTCGATCATTTGATCGGAGAGTTCAGGGGGACCGTGCTTTCTGGAATCGAGTTCTCGCAAATTTTTTCCCGCGTTTTCGATCTTTTGCGGGATTATCAACTGGTCCTGCCACCCGATCTGGCCATCCTTCTGCGTACCTTGCTTACGGCAGAGGGTGTCGTCCGATCACTGGCACCCGACTATAACATTGCCGAGGACACCCGGCCGATCATGACGGAGCTTTTCGCCGAGCGGTTCTCGCTCGCTAGCGCTCGGTCGGGTTTGAAGAAACTTCGCGGTCAGCTGCTGGGGTTGTCGGCGTCCTTGCCCGACATACTTGCCACTGCGAACTCGATCGCAAAGTCAGGATATGTGCCGGTTCAGCTCGATCCGCTCAGTATCGAGCAACTCGCAGGACTTCGCAATGAGCGTCAGTCCTTGAAAGGCCCTCTAGCTGCCGCATTGATCGTGGCTAGCGCATTGCTTGTCGATCAATCCTGGCTTCTGGCTGGCGGCGCGCTTGTGATTGCTGGGGTGGTGCTCATCCGAAAATCATAATGAAGGAGCAACTTAATTCGTGCACGGTCACGTTACGGCAAAGCCGAACTTAATGAGGATTTCATACGCCGCACTTCAGCGACCAAGACGCATCGCGAAAAAAATTTTTCGACCTATTGCGATTGAAGGCTTATTTTCCTCAATCAGACGAAACTATGGAACGGCAGCTTTCAGGCTTGTCCTCGCCTGACTTTATGGCCGCTATTAGGGCGCATTGCTGCCAAGCGAATTAGACCCCACGACATTGAATTCGAATCTCTGGAGCGCGAAATCTCACTGACGCCAGGGGGCTTCGGATAGCGCCAGTCTGCACGCGATTTCATCACCAATTTCGGTCGCAGCCTCAAGGAGGGAGGTATCATCCAAGTGTGCATACCGAGCTGTTGTCGAAACCTGCCTGTGGCCAAGGAGGCTTCCAATCATCGGCAAAGTCTCGGATGATCGCGCTGCCAGGCTGGCATAGTTGTGCCTCAGATCGTGGAGCCTGACGTCATCCAGACCGGCATCACGCCGAAGCTTGCGCCAGAACCAGTCGATCGCTGAAACCGACTGCCCCTTGAACGGAAACACTAGCTCATCCTTCTTCCCACGCGGCAATCCATCGAGCACCGCCCTCGCCTCCTGGCCAAGCCAGACGATGCGCGGACCTGTCTTGGAATCGGTCAGTTTGAGCTTCCGCCCCTGAACCTCGCCCCAGGTGAGGTTGAGGATTTCGCCGCGTCGGCATCCCGTCAACGTGAGCAGTGTGACTTGCGCCTGATCCTGATCCAGTGTTCTCCAAGATTGATTGGTCCCTCCCGATGCAACGCCGGAAAGACAAGCTGGTCGTCGGCCCGGCGGTCGAGGCCACTCAGAATTTCGATCGCTTGCGGGTTGAGATAAATGGTCTTCGGGCCGGTCTTGCTGTCGGGTAGCGCAAGTCGAGGAATCTGGACGTAGCGCCAGCGCAAGGTCGCAATCTCCGAAGCACGTGGCTGCGCGCGAACGGCGGATTCATCAGCACGACCGACGGAACAGGGCCACGGTGAAGGTCGGCGATCAGTTCCCCGTCATGCGCAGTGATGGTGGCAGAAGGGAAGATGTTGCTCAGGCTGTCTCGTCTTGCCGGATCGATCTCATTGAGGACCAACGAGGCGCTCTGGACGCTGCCCCAAACGGCAAGGGCGCCATTGCCTGCCGATGGTTCGAGGAACGTGTCCTGCGCGCAGACGGCGGCGGCCTTTGCCATCAGCCATGCCAGCATCGGCGGGGTCGAGAACTGCTGGAGCTCGACCTGCGCCTCGCTGCGAACGTGCCGGGGCGGCACGGCTGCTTCGAGCCAGTCGAAACGCGCTTCTGCTTCGTGCACACTCGTCGCGAGATCGATGCGCGAAGACTCTCGAAGCCAGAGCAGCGCACCAATCTCGACGGCGTTGTTATAGTCGTCGATGGTCCATGCACTTCCCCAGTCCAGAACACCGGTCTCTTCGGCGAACAGCCCGGAAATGTCGGCACGGGTAAGATGACGACCCGAGGTGAGAAGATCGGCAACTCGGGTGCCAATAGTGTAAGCCAACGGCGCTGAAGAAATTTGCTCGCCGGCGGGAAACAGGTCTGATTGAAACATGGCAATTCGTCCTCCTGATGAAGGCATCGGGACACGCCCGCTGCTGGATCAGGAATTCGAGAGGCCCCCTCTCCTCTACCGCGCCGCTTTGCGGCGCAGCCATGCTGTAAGTTCGTCGTTCCAGTCGGTATCGGGTGAAGAGGGTTTGCGGACCTGGATCGTCCGCCCTTCTTGTGCGTAGGCTGCCAAACCACGCGACGCGGCCAGCTCGCCGCCAGCATCATGATCGACGAAGAGATGGAGTTCGGTCACGCTCTCGGGCACGCCGACGAGACCGAAGCGCTCATTGCCCAGTGTCGCCCATACGGGGATGCCGGTGAGAGCATAGGCCGACATCGCGCTCTCGATACCTTCGGCAAGGCCGAGCTTGCCGGAGGCCGGAGCAACAAGGCGGACAGCAGCCTCACTGAGCGCGCCAAGCGCGCGCTTTGGCTTGTCGAAAGCGGCCTTGGTTGAAAACTCGCTCGACAGGAACGTGCGATGGATGGCGATTGGGCCCTCGTCGAGGCTGACTGCCGCGATCATGGCGGGCAGAAAGCGGGTCCGTCCTTTCGGCCCGAGCGGCGTTTGCGGATGAAAGCGAAGAGCTGAAGATGCGGCAAGGATGCCGCGGCTCTCAAGGTAGGCCTTCGCCGGACTGGCACCCAATGGTTCCGCTTCGCGCCAGATCCTCAACGCTGCTGCCGAGGGTTTGCCCATTCTGGGCGACTTGAGTTGATTCTCGGCTGAAGAACCCGAGAAAAACCTAGTCACCTCGAATCCTTCGCGCGCCATTGCGGAAAGCACGCTCTGTTGATCGCAGCCCGCAAAGCAATGGAAGAGAATAGCCTTTCGGCCGAGCGTCACGCCGAGCGAAGGTGTGCGGTCATCATGCGCGGGACAGCACGCCATCCCCTTTGTGCCTGACCATTTGCCCCCTCGGCTTTCGCAGATCTTGCGGGCGGTGTCCTCAAGCGAGGTACGTGACAGGGTTGAATTCGAAACAGGCATACCGGCTCCATCGCCTCACAATTGCCCCCTCCAGAGGAACCCCTCTCCTCTCGGATAAACTTGCAAAAAAACGTTTTCCTACACCCATTTGTTCTATTTATGTTCTCTTGCGGATCGAGGCAAGGTGAAAGGTAATTCAATGCGAATGTCTCTGGTGGCTTGCGGTTGCGGCGCGCTCGCGATTGCGATTTCGGGATCCGCGCACGCGCAGGAGTTTCAGGTCATCGACCATGACCTCGGCACAGTTGAGGTTACAACCGACAAAGGGCGCGCTTTCAACCCGACTGCAATCCACTTGGGCAAGCCAGATGGCGGCGCGGCCTATATCGATAGAAGCTTCAAGGAAGCCTTGTATGAGCCACTCATCCGGCAAGCTGAAGCGCGATACCAATTGCCGCCTCGACTGCTTCAGGCCCTGATTTGGCAGGAATCGCGGTTCAACCCGATGGCAATCAGTCCGGCTGGCGCCGCTGGGCTCGCTCAACTCATGCCGGGAACGGCAAGAGAACTTGGTGTCAGCAATCGCCACGATCCGGCTGAGAACATCGATGGCGGCGCGCGGTATCTGAAGCAGATGCTAGAGCGCTTCGGTGCGATCCATCTCGCGCTGGCCGCATACAATGCTGGACCCGGCGCTGTGTCGCGAGCCGGCGGGATACCGAAAAATCGGGAAACACCTGGATATGTGAAGAGCGTTATCGACCGATGGATGGCATACAGTTCGATATGACTACGAATCGGAAAAGGATCAGCGGACGGCTCGAGCACCTTCCTCGGGGAGCTGTAATTGTAACCGATGCCGGAGATCATTGGGTTCTCGAAGACTGCGAACCCTCAAACGAAGACTTTGGATTTGAGGTTACCGCAGAGGGTATCGTTGTCGGGTTCGACCGCCTTCGCGTCGAATGGCTGGGGCAGGTGCCCGCCTAGGAGCAGGTCACGCGGCTCTCAAAACTGCAATGTTTTGCGCTTTGCCGCCGATGGAATCGAGGAAGTCTGCCCAATCCTGCAGCATTGCACGCCGAGGAGCGAGATATTCGGCAGCATTGTATGCTCCGCGAACTTCGTTCTCTTCGCTGTGTGCCAATTGCAGTTCGACCCAGTCTTCATGATATCTGCGGATCCACATCGGTGGTTCGCCGACCTCGACCAGCTGCTCATTCGCCCAGGTGCTCGCCAAACCCCTGAAGCCGTGAACAGTTTGTCGCCCGTGGTAACCGAGCCGATAGAGGCCATAGATCATCGTATTCTCGGAAAACGGCATCTTGGGCTTCTGGCCTGGAAAGACGTATTCGCCTTCGGACTTGCTGATCATATCTTGAGCAAGAGAAGCGGCTTGTCGCGACAAAGGCACGATATGCTCGCGGCCCATTTTCATCCGATCAGCGCCAATGCGCCAAACTGGTGAATCTCCGACTAGACCTTCAAACTCGTGCTTCTTGGCGAACCGGAGTTCCTTGGTCCGGACCCATGTAAGAAGAGCAAAGGTCAATGCCGCCCGCGTAATTTCGGATCGTCTCTCACCCTCTTCCTGGTATCGCTCCATCTTGATGATGAGTTCGGGTAGCTGTGCCAGAGGCAGCTTCGCCATATGCTTGACCCGAGGACGTGGTTTCAAAGCCCCCCGAAGATGCGCCGTTGGATCGGAATCGCAAAGTCCGCTGGCAATCGCGAACTGGAATACCTGACCAATACATTGCTTGGCCCGTCGACTGATGTCGAGCGCGCCGCGCTCCTCGATCTTCCGAATGACCTTCAGGACTTCTGGTGGAGTTATCTCATGCATCATGAGCTCGCCTAAGACAGGAAGCACGTCCTGCTCCATCCGCGACCACACGCGCTTCGCATGGGCGGGATTGAGACTACTTGCTCTGTTCTCATGCCACATGGTGGCAATCGCCCTGAAGGTCTTAGCCTCTTCGAAGTCCCGACCCGGTTTGTGAACCATCGGGTCCCTGCCTTCGGCCAGCACACCCTTGGCAGCTCTCTTGAGTTCTCTTGCGGCCGCTATTCCGACTTCGGGGTAGGCTCCGAAAGAAAGCAGCTTCTCCTTCCCGTGGTACCGGTATTTCAGCCGCCAGAGCTTCGAGCCGTTCTTTTGCACGAGGAGGAATAATCCCTCCCCATCCGCAAGCTTGTATGGACGCTCAGCCGCCTTCGCTTTTTTGATCTGAATCTCACTCAAGGCCATTGGGGGTATCGCTCCTTTTCGCTACCCCCGGAAAATACCCCCAAAATACCCCCACACCAAATCCGGCTTCAAGCGAATGCATGCGCACACAGGCGGACGCGAATCACTCACATCATTCTGTTTTAATTGAGTTTTACGGATGCATGCGGAAGCAAGCGAACCCATGCGGATTCGAGATTGGTAGCGGAGGAGGGACTCGAACCCCCGACACGCGGATTATGATTCCGCTGCTCTAACCACCTGAGCTACTCCGCCCCAATCTTGCCATACCAGGTAAGGCATGAGGCCTGCCGGAGCGGTTAGCTCGACGGCAGGCGGCGCTCTTAGGGCGCGGTTGCGCGGCGGTCAAGGCGCTGTGTTGATGCGCGATCAGGCGCGTGCCCTTCCCCGGAAATTGACGTCCTCCACCAACTCCCACGGACCACCCAGATAGCGGTGCAGGCCAAGGCCGCGAAAGGCGAAGTCGCGCGGTTCGACCTGCGGAGCAAGCTCTGCCTGCAGCGCCTTCGCCTGTCTGCTGGAGACCTTGTTCTGCACAGTCACATGGAGACGCTTGCCGCCCTGGTCCTGCTCGGTCAGCAGACCGTGGAAATGCTCTGCCAGCATCGTACGAAGGCGCAGCATGCCCTCGCTTTCGAGCCGGATGGCAGTGCCCCCGCCGAGCGACATCACCCCGGCGATTCGGCTCTCCACCGGCGCAAATTCACCCGCAAGCTGACGCATGTGCTGGATCGCTTCGCCCTCGCAGAAGCCCGGCAGAGCGTGAAACAGCGTTACGTGCGCGGCGAGATAATTGCGCTCGGGCGGAAAATGCGCTGTCCGCAGCGCGGTCGCCCAACTTTGCAGGTCTGCGGGCAATTGCGCGGTCAGGATCAGCGGGGAATCGCCCATCGAGCGCGGCTACATTTCGCCTCGTTCGCGGCGGAGCCTGTACCACTTGGCGACATTGGCGTTGTGCTCCTCCAGCGTAGAGGAGAACACGTGCCCGCCAGAACCATCGGCGACCATGAACAGCGCGTCGGTTTCCGCAGGATTGAGTACCGCCGCGATCGCCTCGCGTCCCGGATTGGTGATCGGCCCGGTCGGCAGGCCAACTCTGGTGTAGGTGTTGTAGCCGTTCACCGCCGCGATCTCCGACTGGCGGATGCGGCGGCCAAGCGGCTTGCCCTTGGTGATCGGGTAAATGATCGTCGGGTCCGCCTGCAGCAGCATCCCGTCTTTCACGCGGTTGGAATAGAGCCCGGCGACCATGCGCCGTTCTTCGGGCACGCCGGTTTCCTTCTCGACGATGGAGGCGAGCGTCACCGCATCCTCGATATTGTCGACCGCGAT
>Ga0208335_1000816_pt1 | contig 9938 bp, 7 predicted proteins | sample DeeseametaMP0759_FD_184202 | JGI IMG/M metagenome (GOLD analysis project Ga0208335, IMG submission 184202) | Marine microbial communities from the Deep Atlantic Ocean - MP0759 (SPAdes) | ecosystem: Environmental > Aquatic > Marine > Oceanic | place: West of Cape Town, South Africa, South Atlantic...
CCACTATTTTTTTTGCCACCTCGTATCGAACATTAATGTCTTGCGAAATACCGCTATCGTCATTCGATATTCCAATCACAGCAGCCCCGTATTTTTTAACCAACGGCAAGATGATCTCCAGGCGTTCTTCTTCACCGGTGACTGAATTCAAAAGTGCTTTACCCTGATAAACTGAAAGTCCTGCCTCAAGTGCTTCTATGATTGAGGAATCAATACAAAGAGGCACTTCAGTAATACTTTGAACCAATTTGATTGACTCGGCTAAGATGCCAGGCTCATCCGCTAATGGTACGCCAGCATTGATATCCAGCATTTGTGCCCCAGCTTCAACTTGGGCAATGGCGTCCGTGACAACCCTATCCAAATTTCCTGCTTTCATCTCTTCAGCAAGAAGTTTTCTTCCCGTTGGATTGATGCGCTCTCCAATAATCACAAAAGGATGATCAACTCCTATCCTGACTTCCTTGGTACTTGAACTTACGATTGTTTCAGTTGCAGACATTTTTTAGAAATAATTGCCTTATGGCTTTGGTTTTATTCCACCGGCTTTGATCGTTTTTTCAAGAATCTCGTCTGAAAATTCTTGTTCCAGCTGATGAATTTTTGTTTCTACCAGTTTTGCAGGGTCACCACCACCGTCAAAGCGTGTGGTTTCTCTTCTCCACTCTGCGATGTAGGCATCACTTGAGCCCTTTCCTGCACGCATGGCTGCCCGATCAATGGCAGTTTCAAATTTTGGATCAAGCTGCTTTTTATACTTTTCCCGACCGACTTTGTACATTACATGCGACGGTATATCTCTCCAAAAAAATGTAGTCATTTTTGCCATCAGTATTTAACTCCGACTGATTCCTCAATGTGTTTTTTAAAATTTCCCAAGCCTGTATAGTGTATGGAGTGCTCAAGTTCTAGGAATTCAGCACACTGTTTGGATTTTTCAATCAGTTCTTCCGACGTGGATTGTGCAAGGTAAACCACTTTTTTATAATACTTAAAATATTCTTGTTTCAACTCTGGGTATTTGTCCAATCCAAGACTTTTGATGACAAGACGATCGAAATGTTTGACCAGAAAATCAGTTAGATAAAAAGTTCCCATTTCATTGGCATGCAGTTGTTTGAATGTCTCTGAACCACTAAAGAATTCGTAACAATGTGCCCCAGGCAACCGTTCAACATTGTACTGCTTCAATAAAGCATCAAGTAGTCCTCCTGTGCCGCAGTCCGCATAGGCTACAAATACCTTTGAAAATTCATCACTCATGTTGTCCAATTTTTCTTTAATTTTCCCTGGTATCAATTTTGGTGTGTTGTGTAATTCTGCGTCCAGACATTGGATGGTTAAATGATCCCACGAATTTAACTTTTTTAGTTGGTTAAGTTCGAGAGCGATGGCGCCACACGCGATAATCAATACTTTGGGTTTCATGGTCTAATGGTCAAATTATGAGGCAGCAGCCTGAGCCTGTTTTTTTGAGGCAGCAACCAGTTTTTTCATCGTTTCAACCGCACTTCCAGCATCCATACAATAAGCATCTGCTCCTACATGTTCAGCAAATTCATCGTTCAAAGGTGCCCCACCAACCATAATTATGTATTTGTCTCTGATTCCCCTTGTTTTTAATTCATCGACAACCACTTTCATATAAGGCATGGTTGTGGTGAGTAATGCAGACATCCCCAAAATCGTAGCATTATGCTCTTCCAAGGCATCGATGTATTCGTCCTTATCGTTGTTTACGCCAAGATTGAAGACTTCAACGCCAGCCCCTTCCATCATCATACCCACTAGTTTTTGACCGATGTCATGAATATCGCCCTTGACTGTTCCAATGACCATTATGGCAATTGGTTCTACTCCCGATGCTGACAAGATCGGTTCCAACAAAGCCATACCGGCTTTCATTGCATTGGCAGCGAGAAGAACTTCAGGAACAAAGAGAATTCCGTCGCGAAAATCATCACCGACCACCACCATGCCTTCTACCAGCGCGGCATCTAGCACTTTTGTTGCTTCCCAACCTCTGTCCAGAAAAATTTGGGTGCCTTCGGCTATTTCTTCAGCAAGACCGTCGTATAAATCTTCATGCATTTGTTCGACAAGCTCACCGTCATCGAGTTCAGACAGTACGATGTCTTCATAGTCATCATAGTCATCATGATTATCACTCATAATGCAATCTCCCTTTAGACTGAATCCATGGTACTTGAGAGACGTAAATATTGCTATCAACAAACATTAGCTTGTTTCCCTGTTGCTTGATCCAGTTAAGCTTTCTTCTGCCAATCTGTTTCCAGCACCCAACCCAAGAATACGGCAAGCTTCACCGATAACATTGTATTGATTGAGTGTGTAGAAATGCAGCCGGTCAAAACCCTCCGATATTAATTCGCGGCATTGGTCCACAACAACGTTGATTGCAATCTCCTGACGGCGTTCAAGATCCTCTTCAAGACCGATGTATTGGGAAGTAAGCCAGTCGGGTATGCTGGTTCCACATTTTTTAGCCATGCGTTGAACGCCTGTGAAGTTGGTTGTGGGCATAATCCCTGGAATCACTGGAATATTTACCCCATAAGAAATTGCTTTGTCACGGAAACTCATATAGACCTCGGTATCAAAAGCAAACTGGGTAATCGCTTGCTTTGCACCGGCATCAATTTTTGCCTTAAGGAGGTTAATATCTGCCTCAAAAGAAGACGATTCTGGATGCTTTTCAGGATAAGCACTCACCGAAATATCAAAACAACCACGCGCGTTTATGGCCTCTACTAAATCGACCGAAGACCTGTATCCATCGGGATGTGGCTGATATAATCCCATATCTGGCATGTCACCGCGGAGGGCAACAATGTGGTTCACTCCAGCAGCTTTATAATCATCGATTACTGAGTCAACCTCCTCTTTGCTTGCTGACACACAAGTTAGATGTGCTGCAGCATTAAGGTCTGTGTCACTAATAATGGTTTTCACAATTTTATGGGTGGCAGTCCTTGTTGATCCACCCGCACCGTATGTAACTGATACAAATTTAGGTCCTATTGGTGCAAGTCGCTCTATCGATTGCCAAAGTTTAGCCTCAAGCTTCGATGTCTTCGGGGGGAAAAATTCGAATGAGATGCTTCTAATCATGCTGTTTTTTTGGATTACTCTTTATTTGAGTCTTCTGAATGCCATTTTTGAATGGTATCGACTCTAATATCTTCCCAGGCTCTTGTATCCAATCTAAAGACTAGAACATTGTCACTACTTGCATGTTGTCTCATGTAAAAATGGTTTTTGAGGTGTTCTTGACTTAGAGTACAGGGAATAGTCCTAAGATCACCGGAATTCAGACTGGTAAATTCTATGTTTACAATTCCCCTATTCAGGGCCTTCAATAATCTATCTGTATCCACTTGTGCAACGCCATTCCTCTTGTTAAGAAATTAACCTAATGGTTTTTTGACTTCAGTTTTAGGATGAAAAAAAACCCGAAAGCTTTTGCTAGACGGGCTCAAAGGTCTGTTTAGCTATATTTATAATGCGCTTGCAAGCTGACTCAAATCCGCGCTTTTTCAAGCGTTAATAGTAATCTGCAATTGTTATAATCGCAAGCCTTTGCTTCAAAATACTTAAAGGACTATTGAAAAAGAAAAAACAGTAAAATTTACCACCTTCCAGACCAGGGGTAACAACGTTGTTAATTTCTGATTTTTGCCGGATCGCTCGGCGTGCTTTACTGCCCCCAGCCCTTCTGTTTTTTCTTGTCATAAAGACTAAAAACGATCTTTTGTAGGCTTGATCACGTCCAAAGGTATTTCAATGGGGAAATTATCTCTGACTTTTTTGTCAATTTTCTCATCAATATAAACGGGGTAATGGGAATTAAGTATTTCTCTTGCTTTTTTCTCAGCGCGTTGCCTGATATCCGGTGAACCTTCATTTTGCCATTCTTCTTGTGTGCTTCGGTCTGCAAGACTTGGGTAGAGGTATTCGGTTTTCATCAGGGACAGAGTTTGCGGATCTCTTAAAAAATGTCCTTCGCCTTCAACCGTGTCTTTGATTGCTCGGTAGGAAAGTGTTTCCTCATTCACTTCGATACCCCTGACCACTCGCATGATCATTCCCAACATATCATTGTCTATGACCAAAGATTCATAGGAGCATCCCATCAGGCTTGCCATCATCCCAGATGACTCAGAAACATTGTTGCACCCTGCCAAGGCTGCCATCGCAATGGTTATGCCTTTTTCATAGCCTGCTTGAGCATCAGGGAGCTTAGAATCGGTCATTCCAGCACCAACGGAACTGGCAAGATCATAATGATTGCTGATTTGTGCCGATGCAGCCATCATCAGCGCTTCTTCACCACTGCCACCGGAAAAAGAACCAGTCCTAAGATCTGTGACAAAAGGCCAAGGACCAAATACCACAGGATGGCCTGGTTTAATCAGATCAATGAGTAATAGACTTGCCAGTGTTTCTGCAAAAACTTGGACCAAGGAACCGGCCAGTGCAGTGGGAGATGTGGCACCTGACTGCGGTGCAATCACTACCCAAATCGGAGCATTCATTTCGATGGAAGCAATCGCAACTTCGCAATTATCAGTCCCATAACGCAGTGGTGAGACCACCGTGCAACCACCACCATGGCAAAAAGGCCTTTCTAAAAACTTGCCTTCACCGCCTGCAATCATCTCCAGCATTTCTATGGTCGGTTTCACATGTTTACCACTGGCGAAAGTAAGTGCAGTATGTTTTGTAGTGCCAACAACACTGGCATAGGCGGTATTGATATCTGTTTTTAGCAGGTCTGTAAACTCCGTAGCAACAACAAGTCTTGAATAACTATGGATGTTGTCCAGATAGTCAACCACCCGGGCAATATCATAAACATCATTAATGGTTGAGGGACGATAGGTTGTTGCTCCCAGATCTAAAATGGTAACAGCTTCACCACCACCGTAAAGGTGAACTTTTTTGTCAGACATTTCAATATCGTGCTTTGGGTCCCGACCATACATAACGAAATCCCGTCCAGCACGTGCAATCACGTCTTCAACCAAGGATCTTGGAAAACACAAGCGTCCTTGATCGGTAAAATTACACCCCTGTTCCAGCGCCACTTCCTTGAACTGGGGTAAAGGGTTGGTCATACCTATATTTTCTAGGACGTCTAATGTTGTTTGGTGTATCTGTTCTATTTCGTGATCGCTGAGGGGTTTGTATTTTCCTCCAACCATGCCCTTGGTGACAACGGGTAGGACAACCTCGTTTTCACTTATCGCTCTTTTTCTTTTTGATCTTCTTTTTGCGGCCATGGTCGTTCTAATGATTCTTAAATTACTTTATACTTCATCATACTGTTTTATCAAATCAAAGGGGTATCATTTTTTATCGATTTATTGCATGAGTATTCCACAGAATGAACACCTAAAGCATACCAATTCCTACTATGCAGCAACGATAAACGAGGCCATCGAGTTTCCAGCCTTGATCGAGAAAATCGAATCCGATGTCTGTATCATCGGTGCAGGATTTACAGGCATAAATACCGCCATCAATCTCGCTAAAAAAGGCTTTGATGTGGTTATCCTTGAGACTGCAAAAGTTGGTTGGGGTGCGAGTGGAAGAAATGGCGGTCAATTGATTTCAGGGTTTACCTTCAGTCCCAAACTTTCAAAAATAATGGACGATGAAGCTGTCCAATCTGTTTGGGAACTGGGAGCAAAATCTGCTGATTTGGTGAGAGAGAGAATTAACGAATACCAAATCGAATGTGATTTAAAAGATGGATTTATCGAAGTTGCATTGAATAAAACTCAAATGCAAGAACTTGTTGAACGAAAAGAAAATTGGGAAAAAAGAGGATATAAACACCAGCTAACTCTGGTTGATGAAAGTGAAATTGGCAATTATGTAGGGTCTTCAAGATATATAGGTGGTCTTATCGATTCTGGCAGTGGGCATCTTCATCCTTTGAATCTTTGTCTTGGAGAGGCTAAGGTTGCAACAAATTTAGGCGTAAGAATTTTTGAGCAATCAAGAGCCATTTCCATAGATTTTGGAGAGACTGTTGTCACCAAGACTAACAAAGGCAAAGTCAAGTCAAAATATCTTGTTGTGGCTGGAAACGCATACATTGGGACATTACATAAATCTTTAAGAAGAATGATTATGCCAGCCAACAGCTGCATCATTGCCACTGAGCCATTGCCCGATGAAGTAGCCAATGAAATTCTTGCTAAAGATATGGCTGTTTGTGATTTAAATACCATATTGGATTATTATCGCCTGTCACCTGATAAGAGACTTCTTTTTGGGGGCAGATGGAATTATTCTGGTCAAGAGCCTAAGAACATCAAAGGAAATCTCAGAAAAAGAATGCTTAAGGTCTTTCCTGATTTGGATAAAGTAAAAATTGACTATGGATGGGGAGGCAATGTAGCAGTGAGTATCAATAGAATTCCTCAGTTGGGCAAACTATCTGACAACGTTTTCTACTCCCAAGGCTATTCTGGGCATGGTGTTGCTCCAACACATATGGCAGCTGAAATTGTTGCCTCAGCAATATCAAAAGAATGGGACATGCTGGATCTCCTGTCACAAGTGAAGCACATTCAACTTCCAGGCGGAAAATGGTTTGCAAGTCCAGCTATGGCAATGGGAATGGTTTATTACAGGTTAAAAGATTTTATAGCCAACAGATTCTAATTCTTCAATTAGATTTTAATGCCAGTGCTGGCAACCGTTGGGGCAATATAATACTTTTTCTAAGCGGGCGTGGTGTTAACGGCTAGCACAATAGCCCTCCAAGCTATCCATAAACCACTGCTGCTCCATACAAGGCAACAGCATCATTTCAAAAAGATGTTGAACCGGTAATGTTTCCACTTTTTAGTAAGTTTGCCGCATGCGGTGAAACTCCTGATGAGTACAATGGATGGATGCTTTATGACGCTGAAGATAAAAATTTCTTCCCAGAATTTAAGGTTAATAACTAACCACTAAATTTTATTGGAATCAATCTTTAATTTTTTATATAAATTTCTTGCAGCAAAAAATGCAATCATCGCAAAAGGTAGGCCAGTTACAATAACAGATGTCTGCAATGCCTTTAATCCATCCTCCCCTCCACCCATCAAGAGAATAATAGCTATTATCCCAAGAGTTAGCGCCCAAACTACCCTAGTAATTATTGCAGGATCACGGTGCAGGGAATCTGCTTGATTTGAAGAAGTCATCATAGCGGTTACTAGCGCACCCGAATCAGAGGAAGTTACAAAAAATGTAACAATATTGATTAAAGAAAGACCTATTAAAAGAGTTGAACCAGGATACTGTTCTAAAAAAATGAAAAGTGATACTGAAATATCTTCATTGATAGCATTCGCTAGTGATCCAGCTGTCGTAAATTCTTGATATATTGCTGCATTTCCAAACACACTCAACCATATGAAAACAAGCAATGAGGGTATAAAAACAACCCCAAGGATGAATTCCTTGATGGTTCTACCATAAGAAATTCTTGCTATAAAAAGACCTACAAAAGGTGACCATGCAAACCACCAACAGTAATAGAATAATGTCCATGCATTTTGCCAGTCAGAGTCACTGTAGGCATTTACATTAGTTGACAGACTAATAAAATTTTGAATGTAAGACCCAACATTTTCTACAAATCCATCCAGAATATATCCAGTAGGTCCAAATAAAAATATAGTTATCAAAAAACAACCACATAAAATCATATTTAATTGCGAGAGTCTTTTTATGCCGGCATTCAGACCCAACACTACACTTATAAGCCCTAATATAGTAATAAAGATAATAATCCAAACTATCCCTAGGAAACTGGAATTTGCAATATCAAGAGATTCAAGCCCTGCACTTATCTGAGTTGCTCCCAAGCCCAATGATGTAGCTATGCCAAAGACTGTTGCGAGAATAGCAAACACATCAACTATCACTCGGCTCCAGGCACTCTCCAGTCCAAAGAATGAGCTGACTCTGAAAGGTCTTCCTAAATTAAATGCAAAATATGCAAAGCATAATCCTACGACACCGTATATAGCCCAAGCGTGAAACCCCCAATGTAAAAATGTTAGATTCATTGATAAAGTAGCCCGCTCATTGAAAGAAACACCTTCTTCAAAGAGTGCCGATGAGCTGAGATGCGAAACAGGTTCTGCGACCGAGTAAAATAATAATCCAATACCTAATCCAGCACTAAATAGCATAGCGATCCAGTTTATAAAATTAAATTCTGGTTTCGCATCAGTTCCACCCAATCTAATTTCTCCAAACTTACTAATAGCTATCCATATACAAAAAATTAGAAAACCATTTGCACTTAAAATAATTAGCCATCCGAAGTTGTTAGCTATAAATGATTGTGTGCTATTAAAAAGATTGCTGGCAGTCTCAAGGTTAACTAGGGTAACCCCTATAAAAGTTGAGATAAGAAATAAAGAAATGAAGAATCTCTTATAATCTATACTTTTAAACATAATTAGTTAAAAGAATTCTTTTGTAAGACATTTTTAGAGAGAAGTAGCGTTTCAAAGGACAATTTATCAATTTATATTATCTTTAATGACTGTCAAGTAATTATTATTTTTAGTATTACGTAATACGAATAATACGAAAATAATTTTTTTAATCCTAAAAGCATGAATTTTAATGAGTTCTGTAAATTTAAAATAAAATATACTACACTTTACGTAATAATTATTGGACATTTACTCATCTAATCGGGAGATAAAGGATGACGAGAAAGCAACATAAGGCCTTAAGAAGATCAAAGGCTATCACAAAGAAACAAAATATACTTAGGATTAAAAACAGAGCGAAATCTGCTGCTGTTATCGCAGCTGTAAGTGCCGTTATTGCTACTCCTAATATTAATATAAGTGCTCAAGGAGCCGGAGCCATCGAAGAAATTGTTGTAACATCAAGAAAGAAAACGGAGAACCTGCAAGATGTTCCTGTGTCAGTTTCTGCACTAACAGAGGAAATGCTAGAAGAAAGAGGAATCAATACCTTCGAGGACTATCTCTTGCAATTACCAGGAGTTACCGCAGGAGGAGCAGGTCCTGGTCAAAATACAATATACATTCGAGGCCTTGCATCGACTACTCCAAACCTCACAACTGCAGGTGTTGCTGGTCTAGCACCTAACGTATCTTTCTACCTTGATGAGCAACCATTGGCTCAACCAGGAAGAAACTTAGATGTTTATGCTGCTGACGTTGCTCGTATTGAGGTTCTTGCAGGACCACAAGGAACACTTTTTGGAGCTAGTTCACAAGCTGGTGTTGTAAGAATGATTACTAACAAACCTAAACAAGGAGTTTCTGAAAGTAGTTTTGAGGTTGAAACTAGATTCATGCCAGATGGTGATACAGGAACAAAACTTGAAGCAATGATAAATGTTCCTCTTGGAGATAGTACTGCATTGAGATTTGTTGCTTATAGCGATGAAAGAGGCGGTTATATCGATCAAGTTGCTGGTCAAGTTGATGCTAGTGCATCAGCACGTTTTAGAACTGCTGGCACTGTGAGAGAAAATGGTCTTCCTGTTTCTTCATCAAGAGCTGGTTTTCAAGCTGGAGTTGATCTATCTGGAGCAACTCTTCTTCCAGCAAATGCATTAGTAGAAGAAAATGCAAATGCTGTAAAGTATCAAGGTTTTAGATCTACTCTAGCAGCTGAACTTGGCGATAATTGGAATGCTACATTGGTTTATGCACAGCAAACAATTGATGCTGATGGTGTTTTCTTTGCAGATCCGAATTTAGGTGATCTAGAAATTCAAAGATATACCCAAGATGAAATCAAAGATGAATTTGACAATATGAGTTTAACTCTTGAAGGTACAATTGGTGAACTAGAAGTTGTCTATGCTGGTGCATATACAGATAGAGATACTAATCAAATGGTTGATTACACTGACT
>Ga0208335_1000818_pt1 | contig 9918 bp, 7 predicted proteins | sample DeeseametaMP0759_FD_184202 | JGI IMG/M metagenome (GOLD analysis project Ga0208335, IMG submission 184202) | Marine microbial communities from the Deep Atlantic Ocean - MP0759 (SPAdes) | ecosystem: Environmental > Aquatic > Marine > Oceanic | place: West of Cape Town, South Africa, South Atlantic...
ACGTGGACGAAGACTGGGCCAAGCTACCCGAGGGATGGGAGATGCCGGCGGCCGCCGTCTACGGCGACTCCAAAGACCGGGTCTTCTGCTTCAACCGCGACCCTGACCACCCGATCTGTATCTTCGACCGTGAAGGCAATCTCGTTTCGTCCTGGGGCGCCGGGCTCATCTCCTTCGCCCACGCCATATACCTAGACAAAGAGGACAACGTCTGGCTGGTAGACCGGAACAAACACCAGGTATTCAAGTACACCAACGACGGCAAGCTGTTGATGACCATCGGCGATGAAGGGTCCCGGTCGGACACCGGCGTTGCCCAAGACGACTACAGCTCCACCACTTGGTCCAGCGTGACCCACAGCGGCGCTCCCTTCAACATGCCGGCCGGAATCGCCGTGAACGACGCCGGTGAGATTTTCATCGCCGACGGCTACGCCAACGCCCGGGTGCACAAGTTCACCTCCGACGGCAAACTGATCATGTCCTGGGGCGACCCCGGCTCCGGCGACGGACAATTCAACCTGCCCCACGGCGTGTGGATCGATAGCCAGGGCCGGGTCCTGGTCTCCGACCGCGAGAACAACCGGGTCCAGGTGTTCACTCAGGACGGCAAGTTCGTGTCGTCCTGGCCCACCAAACTCATCGGTCCGGCGTTGATGTACGTCGACGATGAAGACATCGTCTACATCCCGGAACACAACGGCGGGATGGTTAGCGTATTGAATCTGGAAGGCGATCGGCTGGCCCAATGGGGCGACATCAAATACCGTTCCTGCCACGGGATCTGGGTCGACTCGCATAAGGACCTCTATGTGGTAACCCCCGGCGATTGGGGCAAGGGCCGCCGCGTAGTGAAGTACTCCCGCAAGGGGTAGTGTGCCGGCGAAAGTCATTGTGCCCGCATAACGGTTTTGCTATGCTGTATTGCGGCAATCGACCAGCCTAAGGGCTGGCCAAGGATTGCTGCTCCCAACTGTAGGGGTGTTTTCATTAGGGAGAACGCTAACCTACACGAATTCCCAGGGCCATTTATCAGTGGGGCTGTAGCTCATCTGGGAGAGCGCTTCAATGGCATTGAAGAGGCACGGGGTTCGAGTCCCCGCAGCTCCACCACTCCCCATTGGAAATCACTTAAGCCTTCGCCCTGACGGGAAGCGATTTACTTCTCCCGTTTTGTGACTTAAATTGCATTGAACCGTCGCGGCGGTCTTCTACTTTGCTTATTCGATAAATCCGCAATTTGATGATGGTCTAAATAGGGCTATGTCGGTTCATGGGTTATTTGGGGATTCTGAGCGGTTGCCGGGGAAGCAGGCTGGACTGGGCTTGGACGATGGGTCTGGGCTTCGGGTAGTAAACGCTGAGTTCCTGAACGAAGAAAGTTTCAACTGGGACCTATTCAGCGGATTCGAAAGCATGCGTGTGTTGACATATTCGGCCAGCATCAGTGCAATTGTTAGGATGCTGGACGATTATTCCTCCAAAGCATTTGGATGCATATTTGGATACGAAGGCACGCTGCGAGATATCAAAGATATCCTTGCATTTCAGAAAGTGGCTGTTGGGGACACGCGTATAGCAATCATGGGACTGAAAGACGATCGACACGTTCACGTCCTAGAAAAGGTGTACGCACGCCTAGCAACCTTCCGAGTCCTCAGAAAGCAGATTGCCCACTCCAAAATATATCTGCTGTCGAACCCAGACGGGCGCACACGTGTAGTCATTGGCTCCGCCAATCTGTCCGAGCGCGCATTTTCGGGAACACAGTCCGAAACATTAGTAAAATTCGATGACGACGATGAGGCTTGGTGCCACTATAGCCGAATGCTTGATGAGATAAGGGATTTGGCTTCCGATGAGATATCGCTACCCGAAGATCGGATTATCAACGCGGAAATTGAAATCACGGAAACCCCAGCAATTTCCGATTTGTCGGCGACACTCGTAATCGAGCCGACTCAAGCAGAGGAAATTCACCTAACGGCGCCAGCCCAGGTAATGCGTGTAGAGAAGGTTTTATCCGTAATCGGCCCCGGCTTGTCAGCAGCTATTCCTGGGACTCGAAGTGGTCGACAACGGATTACGCCCGAAATAAAAAGGGAAATCAGCCGGATACGCCTCGTGAAACCGGCCGAGGAGGCTGATAACCGGTACTTCACGATTGACCGGGCCCATGGTTCAGCTTTGTTATCAGGCCAACAATTCCCTCTGGAGTGGGATCGGGATTCGGTCAATGTGGATGCGACACTGCTTCTGGAATATTTTAAGAACTACGAGGACGCGTTCGAAGGAAATGTGACCCGTCTCCAGCACGATTACTTTACTCTGATGTCTTGGTTATATTTCTCGCCATTCATATGCGATATGCGGTCGCAGGCGCTATACCAGGATCGTGATGTAATCCGCTATCCTTCGTTCGCAATTATTTTCGGTAAGTCCAACTGCGGTAAAACTAGCCTCGTTGATGCATTGATGACCTCTATGTTTGGCCATACGAATACAGTGGACAAGCGAAGCTTTACAACATCGCAGCTCCGCGGTTTACAACAGGGGTACAAACGATTTCCAGTCGTATTTGACGACATTGGTCGAAATGCCTTTAACGCCCATGGCAGAGACATGATTAAGGATGAGCTATTGCCTCAGGTGCCAGAGTATCCTGGCTTCATACTTTCAATGAATGCTGAACCACAATCGTTTCCCGACGAAATAGTGAAACGGAGCATGGTGGTCTATACCACAACGGCGTTACCTCCACACGACGAAGAATTGCGGCAGCGATTACAGAGACAGATACAAGAAATGCGCCGTGGGCTAACAGGACATCTCTATCGCCGCTACCTAGTAGATATCATGGCGCACCTCGACGAAGACCCGTTGCCGGATGATTGGTTGGCGATGTCCTCCGGAGTGATAAGTAGCATAATCTCAGACGCTACCGGTGGCCCTCTACCCGATTGGTGTAAAGGCATAACCTGGTTTAACTACGCTGAAAAGCGCTATGACCGGGTCAAGGCTCGACTTGACAGCTAGTTGCGGGCATCAGCCCATGCTAAGAGCGAAGGTAATATCCCAAGTGGGTGGATGATTGAGCACGCCAAAATAATTGTATGGGAACAACGGGACGCCTTCGGTAGAAGAGCGTTCGATTGGGCTGATGTGCCATCTACGTTGATCGACGAGGAATCCAGCGGCGTTGGCAGAACCGTGTTGTACCGAGCTAGTTTGGAAGAATTTCTTGGTCGGCGGTTGCGTCAATCGCGCCGATGGTGGAAGCCCTTCAAGCCGTCTTGATGGTGTATGACCAATAGTAAATTCCTTCTCCTTCCATTCTGCCCTATCTCATGACCACCGAAATCGCCAGCCTCCCAGCAACCAATCAGGCGAGATCGTTCGCCATAATCGCCGCGGCGTTGTTCCTGAACAACACGGTTGCATTGATGCTGGGGCCGTTATTGGTGGATATCGCTGATGAATTCGATATCTCGGTTGCCGTGGCCGGTCAATTGGCCGCCGCTACGTTTTTCTCTTGGGCTATCTTCGCTCCGTTGATCGGCCCATTTTCCGATTCCTTTGGACGCCGTCTGGTGGCTTTGACCGGGCTGGGTGTGATGGGGGTCTGCATGTTGGCGGCGGCCTTCGCTCCCAATTTCATCGTCCTGATGTTCCTGCTGATGGGAACGGGAGTTGGCGGCGCCATGATTCCGCCCAACAGCATGGCCGCCATCATTGACGTTGTCTCACCGGAGCGACGCGGGCGGGCCATCGGGGTGGCGCAGGGCATCATGGCATCCGCAGTGGTGATTGGAGTTCCCGTGGTCGCGGTATTGGCCAGCGTGGCCGACTGGCGGTTGCCTTTTCTGGTGGTCGGAGGTCTGCTGCTGGCCACATTCGCCCTATCTTGGCTTTGGTTTCCCAAAAGCCCGGACTCTGGACCTCGGTCATTCTCCTACCTGAGCCGTTTTAAGGAACTGGGTTCCATTCCAGTGTTCCGGGTCGGGATGCTGGCCAACTTCTCCCAGAGAACAGCGTTCTACGCCGTTTTGGGTTACCTGGCCGCCTACCTAATAGACGCCTACGGTGTGAGCGTCGGCGAAACGGCCTTGCCTTTGGCCATAGTCGGAGCAGGGGCAGTTGCTGGCAGCCTTTTGGGCGGAATGATCGCCAGCCACCGTAAGCGGCTCGGACTGGTGGCAGTCTCGGGGCTGGCCGGAGGCGGGGGGGTGTTGATCGTATTCGCCATCAACCCTGCGATCTGGACCACTGTGGCCATCGCATTCGGCGCGGTCTGCGTGCTGAGCATAGGCTGGCCGGTGTTTATCACCTTCGCGACCGATATTGCAGGGCCGTCCCGGGCCACCGCGATCGGAATGATGGGTGGCAGCAACCGTATGGGCGGGTTCATCGGTTCGGCCCTGGGTGGGGCGTTCTTAGCCATCGGTGGATTCACTGCAGTAGGTGTCTTTTGTCTGGCGACGGTGGCTATCTCAGCGCTAGTGATTCGCCTCGCAGTCCACGAACCCGAAGCGGCAGAATAGATGAAACCTGTCTCCTTGGGCCAGAGACGATGAATCAGAAACGTTTTTTGGCGGCCGTGGCGCTGGCCTTCTTCAGCACACAAGGCTCCGCGTTGATGTTGGCGCCGTTGTTGGTGGCCATCGCCGCCGAGTTTGAGACATCCGTGGCTGTGGCCGGACAGGTTGCCACCGCAACCTTCGCCGCCTGGGCCGTTTCTGTGGTCACCGTGGGTCCATTGTCCGACTCCCTCGGCAGACGGCCCGTGGCGTTGGCCGGACTTTCCTTGCTTTCCATTAGCGTCTTGGCGTCGGCCTTCGCGCCGAATCTTTGGACCTTGATGGCCCTAAGGGTGTTGACCGGACTTGGCGGCGGCATGATTCCCCCCAACGGCTTGGCGGCCGTGGTCGATGTGGTCCCTCAGGCCAGCCGAGCGAAGATCGTGGGCGGACTGATCGCGTTCACCACGTTGTCTTCGGTGATCGGGGTGCCCTTGGTGGCTTTGGCAGCTGATCTTGGGGGCTGGCGGGTGTCGTTCGTTGCGGTTGGTTCGCTTTTGGCCGCCTGCGCTGTGCTTAACTGGTTCTGGTTTCCGAAGGGCGAAGGCGCCCGCGACAGGTCTTTCTCGTTTTTCTCAAGGTACCGGTCTCTATTGGCTCTTCCCGTGCTACGAGCGATCCTGGCGGCCAACTTCGCCCAACGCATCGCTTTCATGGGAATGTTCAGCTATCTGGCGACCTACATGATCGACGCTTACGGCATGAGCGTGGGCGCGGTGGCGCTGCCCCTTACATTCGTGGGCGTCGGCACGGTGATCGGCAGTTACATCGGTGGGTTCGTTGCCAGCCGAAACGACCGCATGCGGTTGATCGCCATCTCCGCCTCGTGTGGCGGTATCGCCGCGCTGTTCCTGTTTACAGTTGACATGCCCGTCTGGGCAGTAATCGTCATCGCCACCGGATCGACCGCGCTCTTGAGCGTCCCCTGGACGGTGCTGATCACCGTAATCACCGAGGTTTCCAGCCAGTCCCGGGCTACCGGCGTCGGCCTGCTGGGGGTCAGCAACCAGACGGGAGCTGTCGGCGGAGCTGCCCTGGGCGGTTATCTGTTGGCCGCCGGTGGGTTCCCAGGAGTTGGTTATTTGTGTCTGGGCGCGGTGGTTTTTTCGGTGGTGGTCATCGTATTTTTCCTGCGCGAACCAGCCAGGTCGTTATGAGTCCTGTCCGATGAATCAGACCCGGTTTCTGTCGTTAACCGCGGCGGCCATGTTCCTGGTTCAGAGCGTCACTTTGATGTTATCGCCTCTGCTGGTGGACCTGTCCGCAGAATTCGACATTTCCGTGGCGGCGGCCGGACAACTTGCGGCCGTGACATTCGGCGCATGGGCCGTCTCGGTAATCTCGGTCGGCCCGATCTCGGACTCGTTCGGCCGTCAGCCGGTGGCTGTGGCCGGACTGACCCTTTTGTCCGTCAGTGTCTTGGCCTCAGCGTTCGCTCCATCGTTCGGTGTCTTGCTGGCGTTGCGGGTTGTGACCGGTTTGTCGGGCGGCATGATCCCGCCCAACAGCATGGCGGCGGTGGCCGACGTTATAGCCCCGGCAAAAAGAGCGCGGGCGTTCGGGCTCCTGATGGCCTTCGCCTCGCTGTCCGGAGTGATCGGGGTGCCTTCCGTGGCGGTCTTGTCCAGCGTCGGCGGCTGGAGAGTCCCCTTCTTGGTGATCGGATCTCTACTCCTCGTTTGTGCTGTGTTGCATTGGTTCTGGTACCCAAAATCTAAGAAACCAGAAGCACGGAACTTCTCCTTCATATCCCGGTATAAACAGATGGCAAGCATCAGCCTGTTCCAGTCGGCCTTGGCGGCCAACTTCCTGCAACGGATAGCCTTTTACGGGACCTTCAGCTATCTGGCCGCGTACCTGATCAGCGATCACGGATTCAGCGTCGGCGAGACCGCTGTGCCGTTGGCGATCGTGGGAGTGGGCGTGGTGATCGGCAGTTTCGCGGCTGGATCGGTTGTGGTGTTGAAACGACGGGCCCAAGTGGTAGCGGGCTGCGCCTTGGCCGGAGGGGTGGCCTCTTTACTCTTATTCATCTTTGACTTATCCGCCTGGGGAACGGTGGGTGTTGCTCTAGTTAGCATCACGTTCATCAGCGTTGGGTGGCCGACGTTCTTGGCCATCAGCACTGAGATTTCCGGTGATTCTCAGGCAACCGCCGTTGGGATGTTGGGCGCCAGCAATCAGATGGGCGGTGTCGGCGGGGCCGCATTGGGCGGGGTTGTTCTTGCCCTGGGAGGGTTTTCTGCGGTAGGATTTTTATGCCTTGGCGTGGCATTGGTATCGGCCATCGTGCTGCAATTCGGTATGAGCGCCCGCAAGCCTTCCGATCAGTGAACAACAGGAGTTCTCGGAATACATGATGGAACACAAAGGAATCCGGTGGGGCTACGTTTTCTTGAAGGCCTCTTCATACCTGGGACAAGAGGAGTTTCAGGAATTGATGGTCCAGGCTGTTGAGATGTTTCTGGCCGGTGAGACCGAGCGGAACGTCAAAGGGCCGGAGTACGAAGGACGGCTTTATACCGAGCAGCGATATGAGCTCATCGGCACCATGGGCGGTCAGCGGTTCGACGCCGACCTGGAGACCTCCCGCGGCCACGATAACGCTTCATTCTTAGTCAATGAACAGACCCAAGGTGTCGGAGCGGCCATCTCGATGAACTAACCATTTACCGTTTCCGCCCCCGTCCCGTTGACTCCGATCCCTGCCTAAATTACACTCCAAACCACTTTCCAGCCAGACGCCTTGTGAGGAAACGATGACCAGCATCAGCGAATTTCTGATGTCCAAAGAAATCGGACGGGTGCCTTCTTCCACCGTCCCCTTGAATGCAGAGGAAGAAACCCGGTTCGCGGGCCTGGCCGAAGAGGCGGTGATGATTGACGTGCACCAGCACCCGTTCGTGCTGCCGGAGGTGATGGACCGGTTCGTGGACTTCCTCCGCACCAACCGGTATCACTGGGGTTTTGAAGCGGTGCAGTACGGCGGCTGGTCCACGGTTACCACCTCCAACGTGTTCGGCGCGCTGCAGAACGCCACCGAGATGTCCTTCGTGGAGTACGAGGACGTGGCAGCCGAGGTCGGCATGATGCTGGCGGATGTCTCGGCCCAGGAGAACGTGGTCCGCGTAGGCAACGCCGACGAGATCCTGGCGGCGAAGCAGGCCGGGAAGGTCGGGTTCATGCCGACGCTAGAACACCTGCCCATCGGCCACAAGCTGGAGCGCCTCGACCAGCTCCACTCGATGGGCGTGCGGCTGGCGGGCATCACCTACAACCGCAAGAACTACATCGGCGACGGCATGTACGAGCGCAACCCCGGCGGCCTGAGCGAATTCGGCATCGAAGTTATCCACCGAATGAACGACATCGGCATGGCCATCGATCTATCTCACGCCTCCACCCCCACCGTGATGGACGCCATCGAGTTCTCCAAAGCGCCCGTGGTCTTCAGCCACAACGCCGCCTACACCCTGCGGCCCACTGTGCGTACCCGGAAGGATGATGAGCTGAAAGCCTGCGCCGCCAAGGGCGGTCTCGTCTGCATCACGGCAGTGCCCAACGCCCTCAGCGACGACCCCGAGCAGGACATCGAGTGTGTTCTGGACCACTATGACTACATGGTCAACCTGATCGGCGTCGACCACGTGGGCATCGGCACCGACACGGTCATCGGCGACCACATGATGTTCCAGCACTACATGCTGGGCCGCTCTCTCGATGACATGCCGGCCCCCTATCTGAACGGCCTGGAATCCCCAGCCGACGGCAAGAACATCATCCGCGGCCTGATTCGCCGGGGACATTCGGACACCGACGTAAAGAAGATCGTCGGCGGCAACGCCTTGGGTTTCTTCCGAAGGGTCATGAAATAAGATGGCTGAACCTTTCATCACCACCGTTGTCGGCAGCATGCCCAAACCGCCGTGGCTCTACAACCAGGTGCCTTTGGACGCTAAGGGATTCGACCATCACGGCACCGGCTCAGACTGGCTGCTCGACGGCGACCCGTTGCATAACGCCCAGGACGATGCGGTGCGGCTGGCGATCTACGACCAGGAAAGCGCGGGTGTCCGAATCATCAGCGACGGTGAACAACGCCGGAAAACCTACCTCACCTACGTCACGTCGCAACTGGGCGGTTTCGACTATGAGACTTTGGCGGAGAAGTGGATCCGCGACGGACGCCGCCTGGCCCAGGTGGGGCGCTGCACCGGTCCAGTTGAGTGGCGTGGGCCCATCGTCGTCGACGATCTACGCTTTCTTCTGACGAATACTACCTCGCCGGTAAAGGTTACTCTGCCCGGTCCCATGACGGTGACCGACTCCACGTACGACGCCTACTACGGCGACGAGCGGACATTTGCCCTGGAGGTGGCCGCCGCCATCAACCGTGAAGCCAAGGCCCTCGACGCTCTGGGGCCGGCGGTGATCCAGTTCGACGAACCGGTGTTCAGCCGTTACCCGGACAAGGTCGCCGAATGGGGCATCGAGGCCCTGGACCGTGCGGCGGATGGACTGCACGCCCAGACGGCGGTCCACGTCTGCTACAGCTACACGATGCCCGGCGTGGAACGCCCGATCAGACCCAGCTATCCTCAGATTTTGGCTGAACTGGAACGGTCCCAGATAGACCAATTGGCCTTGGAATTCCATGCGCCGCAACTGGACCCAAAACTCTTGGAATTCTGTCCTTCCAAGACGGTCCTTTTCGGATGCATCGACAACGCGGACCCGGTGGTTGAAAACGCGGAAGTGATAGCCCAGCGGCTATTGGCGGCTGCCGAGTATCATGACCCGGAGAAGCTGCAAGCGGCGCCCGATTGCGGGCTGGTGCTGCTGAGCCAAGCGACTGCACGGGCAAAGCTTTCGGCCCTATTCCGAGGCGCCCAGATCGCCCGAGACCAGCTGTCCGACCCCAGAGGAAGAGCCCATGGCCATCACCACGATTGATCCCTGCGATAAAGCCGGCATGGCTTTAACTTAGATGGCTGAACCTTTCATCACGACCGTCATCGGCAGCATGCCGAAGCCGCCCTGGCTCTATCAGAAGCCGCCGGCGGACGCCATGAAAACCGGCCTCCAAGGCGGCGACGCAGACTGGCTGCTTTCCGGTGAGGCCTTGACCGAAGCCCAGAACGATGCCGTTCGCCTGGCCGTTTTCGACCAAGAGGCGGCTGGTGTACTCATCATCAGCGACGTTGAACAACGACGGGTATCCTTCATCACCGGCATCACCTCCCAGATGGACGGGTTCGACTACGAAACTCTGGCGGAAAAATGGATCCGAGACGGACGGCGGCTGGCTGAAGTGGGTCGCTGCACCGGACCGGTCGAATGG
>Ga0208335_1000823_pt1 | contig 9869 bp, 9 predicted proteins | sample DeeseametaMP0759_FD_184202 | JGI IMG/M metagenome (GOLD analysis project Ga0208335, IMG submission 184202) | Marine microbial communities from the Deep Atlantic Ocean - MP0759 (SPAdes) | ecosystem: Environmental > Aquatic > Marine > Oceanic | place: West of Cape Town, South Africa, South Atlantic...
AGAGACTCGAACTCTCACGTCTTGCGACACTGGAACCTAAATCCAGCGTGTCTACCAATTCCACCACTCCCGCGAAGAATGCAAATTATACCCAAAAAATATTAAGTTTTTTCCAATAAAAAATAGAAAAAAAATTAAGGATTCATCCAATTGAGCTTTTCATGGAGTTTTACTACCTCGCCCACAATCAATAAACTGGGTGCGCCAACTTTCTCTTTACTGATCAATTGAGGCAGTTCGACAAGTGTCGATATATAAATTTTCTGCTCAGGCATGGTGCCTTTTTCAATCAATGCAATCGGCATATCTTTTCTCATGCCGTGCTCAATTAGCTTGTCAGAAAGATTCTTTGCGCCACTCAGTGCCATATAGAAAACAATGGTTTGCTGCTCAGCAACAAATTCACTCCAAGGCAAGTCGCAAGTACCATCCTTTAAATGTGCGGTAACAAACCGACAAGATTGTGAATAATCCCTATGTGTTAGCGGAATACCAGAGTAGGTCGAACAGCCGGAAGCGGCAGTAATGCCAGGCACCACTTGAAATGGAATACCGTACTCTGACAAAGTCTCAATCTCTTCTCCGCCACGACCAAAAATAAATGGGTCGCCTCCCTTTAGGCGACAAACGCGTTTTCCGGATTTGGCCAATTGCACTAATTGCTCATTAATATCACTTTGTCGAGAGGACTTGCCGCCGGCTTTTTTACCAACATACACCAACTCAGCATCGCGCCTAACAAGCTCCATTACCGCCGTTGACACTAGGCGATCATACAACACGACGTCGGCTTGTTGCATCAGTCTAAGTGCCTTGAATGTAAGCAAGTCTGGATCGCCTGGACCTGCGCCAACCAAATAAACCTCTCCTAACTTTTGAACTTTGGCATTGGTTAATTGTTGCTCTAAGTCGGCCTTGGCCTCTGTTATACGCCCAGTGAATACTTTTTCAGCAATATTGCCAGACAAAACCGACTCCCAAAATGCACGTCTATCTTTAATATGAGAGAATTTATCCTTAACTTGCTGTCGGTATTCTCCTGCAATCTCGGCGAGACGGCCATAGGCACTGGGAACAATTGTCTCTAATTTAGCTCTGATTATTCTTGCTAAAACAGGCGCCTTGCCGCCCGACGAAATAGCAATCAGTAACGGTGACCTATCAACGATAGAAGGCATAATAAAACTTGAAAGTTCAGGCGAATCAACGACATTCACCGGGATATTGGCGGCAAACGCCAATCGAGAAACTTCTGCATTGAGTTTTGTATCGTTGGTTGCAGATATTAATAAAGCTTGGTTTTGAATGTCAGTCGCTGAGAAAGGTTTTTTGGTTAGCGTTAGATCGTCCACTGCAGAGCGATCGACCAGCGCCTTACAAAAATTAGGTGCTATACACTCTATAGTGGCGCCAGCCTTTAAAAGTAAATTGATTTTCCTAAGGGCAATATCTCCACCACCAACAACTAAGCATTGCTTTTGTGATATTTTAAAAAAAATTGGAAGATAGTCCATTTAACTAGCCCTTTGAAAGTTTTATTATAATATTCTCAATTGAAAAAGATTTTGAATTAATAACCTAAATACAAAGTATTTTCTTTGCTAGCGGAATGCTAATACTTTGCTTTGCTTGCATTGATGCCTCGTCTAGAAGGTTAATTGCCTCAAGTAATTGACTAATATCTCTGGAATAATGTTTAAACAAATACGAGTAGACCTTTTCGTCAATAATCATATTACGCTCACTCATCTGATTATTAAGGGCTTCTTTTGTTTGTTCGTCATTGAGCGCCTCAAGCTGAAATACGGTCGCTAAATTCAAACGTGTTTTTACATCTTTCATCATATCCAGCTCACTTGGCACACTCGGGCCGCCTACAATAATATTGACATTAGATTGTCGAGCGCGGTTATATAAATCGAATAACATATGCTGTTGTGCCTCGCCAATAAAATCAATATTATCAATACTCAGCCAATCCAAATCAGCAACAATTTCAACTAGATAATCTGGAATTTCATCTGCACAATCAATAAATACTGCTTTTTTCCTTTGCTCAATTGCACTGAATATAACCCCTTGCAAAAGGTGTGTTTTTCCACTGCCTGTTGCACCATAGACATAAATTTCAGCGGCTTGATCGGTCGCAAATAGTCTATCGATTAAGCTTTGTATTTGCTCATTAGCAACAAAATTTGTCAACGACATTTGAACATTCAAAGAAATTGGTAGACCCAGTTGGTTCATTTCTTTGTCTCTTGCAGTACGAATTTCCTAACCCATAACCACATATAGTCCGCACCACTAAGTGCTGTCGAAGTAGCAACCACAATAAATGCGATTTCAAGCCACTCTATAAGACCTTCTTGCATTTGCGCCAAAACTACAAACAACACAAGGATAATCTGTAACACTGTGTTTAACTTGCTAATCCAAGTTGGTTGCAAACGTTCGTTTTCACTCTCCTCTTGACCAAGAAAATACCCCACGGTCGCTGCTACAATAATAAGATCTCTAAAGAAAATGAGTAGCAACAGCCAAAAAGGCAGTATGGCAATCCAATACAAAGTGATAAAAGTACAAGTCAGTAGAATTTTGTCTGCCATTGGATCGAGGATCGAACCGAGTCTTGACTGCAAGGAGTATTGCTTAGCAAGCCAACCGTCAAGTGCATCAGTAACGCCGGCAGAAAAAAACAACACCATCACCAAAAAATATTGCTCTTTTAATAGCGCTATAACAATCGGAACTGTTAAAATAATGCGCAATATTGAGAGCGCATTTGGAAGCATTGAAAAACTCATAAATATGTTGACTTCAAATCGTTTATCACTTGCCATTAATTATACGGAAAAACCAAGATGTCATCATTGACTTACAAGGATGCTGGTGTTGATATTACCAAAGGTAATGACCTCATAGAGCAAATCAAACCCATTGCCAAATCTACGATGCGCCCCGGCGTTTTAGCTGGCCTGGGTGGCTTTGGCGCAATGTTTGAAATTCCTCTTGATAAGTACAAAAATCCCGTTTTAATTTCAGGCACTGATGGCGTTGGCACCAAATTAAAGGTGGCTGAGATGCTCAATAAACACGACACAATTGGCATAGATTTAGTAGCAATGTGCGTAAACGACCTTATTGTTCAAGGCGCAGAGCCGTTATTTTTTCTTGATTATTATGCGACTGGATCTCTCAATACTGATATTGCTACTTCGGTCATCTCAGGCATTGGCGAAGGTTGTATTCAATCAGGCTGTGCATTGATTGGCGGAGAAACCGCCGAAATGCCAGGTATGTACTCAGGCGAAGCATACGACTTAGCAGGTTTTTGTGTTGGTATTGTCGAAAAAAGCAACATTATTGATGGTTCGAAAGTGTCGACGGGTGACCATATTATCGCTCTTGCTTCATCCGGTCCTCATTCCAACGGCTATTCCTTAATTCGCAAAGTATTAGAAAGAGCCGAGCCCAACAAAGAACAACTTGATGCTTTGATTGAGCCAACTAAAATCTATGTTAAATCGATACTTTCATTGATTCAAGATCATGCAGTAAACGCTATTTCTCACATTACCGGTGGCGGTTTATTGGAAAATATCCCTAGAGTCTTACCCGAACACCTTGCAGCAAAACTGGATGCAAACTCATGGCACATGCCAAAAATTTTTCAATGGCTTCAAGACCAAGGTAATATTGAATCCAGTGAAATGCATAGAGTATTGAATTGTGGCGTGGGTATGGTGGTCGTTGTGCCTAAAGAGGGAAGTGAGGCAGCCATCAACAAGCTAAATGAGCTGGGTGAAGTGGCATGGTTAATCGGCGAAGTGGTTGAGTCAACTGGTGAGCGAGTTATAATCTAAACGATGAATGGTGTTGTTCTCATTTCGGGTGGAGGCTCTAATTTACAATCCATCATCGACAGTGCAGAGAAAATTAACCTCTCGATACAGTGTGTCGTAAGTAATAGACCCAATGTGTACGGCCTAGAAAGGGCTACCAAAGCCAACATTCCCAACTGTGTTCTTGATCATAAGCTTTTCGAGTCAAGAGAAAATTTTGATCAAGCACTGATGAGCGTGATTGACGAACATCAGCCCGATGTAGTTATTCTTGCTGGCTTTATGAGAATTCTAACGGATGAATTCATCAATAAATACCAGGGGCGGATGCTCAACATTCATCCTTCTCTACTGCCAAAATATCCTGGATTAAACACTCACCAGCAAGTCATTGATGCGGGCGACACCCTTCATGGAGCAAGTGTGCACTTTGTCACAAAGACACTTGATGGCGGCCCTGTAATTGCGCAAAAAGAGGTCAAAATTAACCCTGAAGAAAGCGCTGAAACCCTTGCAGAAAGAGTTTTAAGGCAAGAGCATGTATTATTCCCTAAAGTGATTCACTGGTATACTCAGGGCAGATTAAAACTTCTGAATGATACAATTGCAACGCTGGATGGACAAGTAATATGAAAAAGATACTCATCCTCTGTCTGGGGTTGGTCTATTCGCTAAACTCAAATGCACTCGCCTCGTATGAAGCCAATTACGATTTTTATGCCAACTTGGGCATAGGCACCTTAAAGGTTGGTAACGCCGATTTTAAACTTGAGGCTGATGATAATCGATATATTTACACTAACAATGCCTCAGTTAGTCCTCTTTGGCGCACACTATACAATTATTCTAGAACTGAGAAGAGTTCGGGCATGGTGATCCATGGACAGCTCATTAGCAGCAATTACGGACTTACTGAAACCAAGGATGGCTCTGTTAAAAATAATATTGAAATAGATATTTTTGCAGATCATAGTTTTTCAATGATTGGTGGAGTTAAATATTTGAAAGCGGGCCCAGGAAAAGTTGTTGATAAGCTCAACCTTTATCTTGTTTTGTCCCAAGATATAAGCAAACAGCCATTGCAAAAAGTTTTTACCTATCAGGTTGCTGACGGCAAGGGAATCAAGCTTCAAAGCTTTAACGTCATGGGTAGGGAGATTGTTGAAATAGATAATAAAAAACTACAAACAATAAAAATTGAATGTCCTGAATTACATTTGACGCTTAACTTATCTGAGAAATACGACTATCTACCCGTTTTAATTAAGAAATCTAATGGCGAAAGTCGCTACTACTTAACCTTAACAGATTATAAAAAAACACTTTAAAGATGCTGTTTAAGATATTTTGCAGTGAAAGACCTTTCTGAGAGGCAAATATCTTCGGGTGTACCTACTGCAATAATTTCTCCGCCTTTATCGCCTCCTTCAGGCCCTAAATCAACTACCCAGTCCGCTGTTTTTATTACATCTAAGTTGTGCTCAATAATGACGATTGTATTATTTCTATCCCTGAGACGCATAATAACCCCTAACAGTTGTTTGATGTCGTGAAAATGTAGACCTGTTGTGGGCTCATCCAAAATATAGAGCGTTTTACCTGTGTCTGATTTCGAAAGCTCTTTAGATAATTTCACACGTTGCGCCTCACCACCCGATAAGGTTGTCGCATTTTGACCTAAAGAGATGTAAGTTAAACCAACATCCACCAATGTTTGTAATTTTTGCGAAATTTTCGGAATTGCACGAAAAAAATCTAAAGCATCCTCAACTGTCATTTCTAACACTTGTGCAATACTTTTACCTTTGTAGGTGATTTCTAGAGTCTCACGGTTGTAACGATGCCCAGTGCAGACATCGCAAGATACATAAATATCTGGTAAAAAATGCATCTCAACCTTGATTAAACCATCTCCTTTGCAAGCTTCACAGCGCCCACCTTTGACATTAAAGCTGAAACGACCCGACTTATAACCCCTTGACCGCGACTCTAGAGTTTGAGCAAACAAATCTCTAATTAGCGTGAATACACCTGTATAAGTTGCAGGGTTGGATCTTGGTGTTCTACCAATAGGGCCTTGGTCAATACTAACAACTTTATCAAACAGATCTATGCCTTCAATACGCTCATAAGGTGAGACCTCAACCTGCGCCCTATTAAGAATTTTAGATGCTAATAAATACAAAGTATTATTAATCAAGGTAGATTTGCCGGAGCCAGAAACACCAGTAATGCAGGTTAACACACCTACTGGTATTTCCAAGTCAACGGTTTTTAAATTATTACCACTAGCACCAAAGATGCGTAGCCACTGATTGGCTTTTTTTCTTATTTTTGGTGTTTGTATTATTTGACGTCCACTAAGATAATCGCCAGTCAAGGAATTTGTGTTTGCAATCACCTCTTCAGGACTACCACAAGCAATAATTTCACCGCCGTGCACGCCTGCACCTGGGCCAATATCAATAACATAATCTGCTTGCCTAATCGCATCCTCATCATGCTCTACAACAATTACCGTATTACCCAAATCTCTCAAATAGATTAGAGTATCAAGCAGTTTCTGATTATCACGTTGGTGTAGCCCGATTGACGGCTCATCTAATACATACAAGACCCCCATCAATCCAGCACCAATTTGTGAAGCAAGTCGTATTCTTTGTGCCTCTCCTCCAGAGAGCGTGTTGGCTTTGCGCTCTAATGAAAGGTAATCCAAACCCACATTAATTAAAAAGTGAAGGCGCTGAACAATTTCTTTAAGAATCTTACTGGCAATTTCGCCTCGTTTTCCTTCGAGAGCTAGTGTATCAAAAAACTCAAAGGCTTGTCCGATAGACAGCTTGGTAATACTGGATAAATTCCGATCGCGAATAAAGACATTTCTTGCAGCTGTATTGAGACGGTCACCATTACATGTAGCACAAGGCTTGCTAACTACATATCTTGATAACTCTTCCCTGACTGTTCGAATTTCACTTTCAGCGTAGCGTCTAATCATTCTAGGAATAACCCCTTCAAAAGGTTTTTTCTTATTCGACCAGCCTTTTCTTCCTTTAATTTTTGAAAAATCCATTTCATCTTCGCCACTACCAAAAAGAACAATAGACTGATGTTCTGAAGATAGCTCATTGAATGGCTTATCAATCGCAAAACCATAGTACCTGCCAACTATAGAAAGCATCTGATAAAAATATGCATTGTGTTTACTCCAGCCATAAATCGCACCATCCTCCAAGCTTAGCTCTGGATTGGCGACCACTTTTTCCTCATCAAATACCTCTTTAACACCCAGACCAGCACAGCTTTCACACGCGCCTACAGGGTTGTTAAAAGAAAATAACCTTGGCTCTAATTCATTCAGAGAATAGCCACAATGTGCGCAGGCAAATTTAGAAGAAAAAGTCATTTCTTGCCAGTCAACATCGCCCTCCATTGGTCCTACTTTTGCGATACCAGCACTCAAATTAACGGCCGTTTCAAGAGATTCAGATAACCGTGAAGAAATATCGTTTCTAACTTTTAATCGGTCAACAACAATCTCAATTGTGTGGAATTTGGCGCCATCCAAATCATATAATTCTTCCAAATATTGGATTTCACCATCCACTCTCGCCCTTAAATATCCTTGATGAGACAATTCATCCAATAATTTTTTATGACTACCTTTACGGTTTTGCACAATAGGAGCAAGAATGAGTATTTTCTCACCATCGGGTAATTCAAGAACGCTGTCAACCATTTGTGAAATGGTCTGAGACTGGAGGGGGGTTTGATGTTCTGGGCATTTTGGATTGCCCACTCTGGCGTACAATAATCTCAGATAGTCATAAATTTCAGTGATTGTTCCAACCGTCGATCTAGGATTATGAGAAGTAGCCTTTTGTTCAATTGAAATTGCCGGAGACAAGCCTTCAATATGATCAACATCTGGTTTTTCCATCAATGACAAGAACTGCCTAGCATAAGCCGACAAGGATTCAACATATCGCCTTTGACCTTCTGCATAAATGGTGTCAAACGCTAATGAAGATTTACCCGATCCGGACAAACCGGTAATAACAACCAGTTTATTCCTAGGAAGAGTGACATCTATGTTCTTTAAATTGTGAACTCTAGCGCCACGAATACTGATCATATCCATAATAACAAGCTGATTTATTGAGGGACAAAGGGTTCATTATACGCACGCCTTGTGTAAAATCATTATTTTGTAACGAATCCGTCGAATAAATGACCACTTACCGTCGAATTTTGCTTAAGCTAAGCGGTGAAGCCCTTGCTAGTAAAAACAATAACATTGACCCGTTGACTCTAGACAAGGTCGTCTCAATCGTACGTTCTGCACTTGATCTAAACGTAGAAGTTGCCATTGTGGTTGGCGGTGGAAATATCTTTCGTGGAGCGAGTCTTGCTCAAGCTGGAATGAACCGAGTCACAGGTGATCATATTGGTATGTTGGCGACAGTAATGAACGCATTGGCAATTTCTGACGCCTTCGAAAGACAACAAATATCTTCTACAGTAATGTCGGGCTTTCAGATTGGTGGCGGTGTTTGTGACCCAGTTGATCATAAAAAAGCCAAAGCAGCCTTGTCAAATGGGCAAGTTGTTATTTTCTCAGCAGGAACAGGAAGTCCATGCTTTACCACCGACACAGGCGCAGCACTCAGGGCAATTGAAATAGAGGCTGATGTTGTCTTTAAAGCAACCAAAGTAGATGGTATTTATTGTAGCGATCCTGTTACAAATCCAAACGCGAAAAAATATAATACTCTCAGTTTTAATGAAGCAATTGAAAAAAACTTAGCGGTAATGGATACGGCTGCTTTTGCTCTTTGTCGCGAACACAATATCAATATTTGCGTTTTCAGTATGCTAGATGATATCAACACCCTTTCAAATATTTTAAACGGACACTCAGTTGGCACAACTGTGAGTCAATCTGGAGATTTATCATGATCAATGAAATTCATAACGATGCAGACGATCGAATGAAAAAGTCGTTTGCGTCACTTGAAACTAATTTTAGCAAAATCCGTGCGGGTAGAGCTCACCCCTCTCTCTTGGAACAAATCCAAGTTGAGTATTACGGCTCGATGGTTCCTATCTCTCAGGTTTCAAACATTAGTGCTGAAGACTCAAGAACACTCAAGGTCTCCCCTTGGGAAAAAGACATGGTAGCACCAATTGAAAAGGCAATTATGAGCTCTGACTTAGGCCTAAACCCAACCACGATGGGGCTAATTATGCGAATTCCATTGCCGGCACTGACAGAAGAGCGACGTAAGGAATTAGTCCGTGTTGTTCGTGATGAAGCCGAACATGCAAAAGTAGCCATAAGAAACATTCGCAGAGATGCAATTTCTGACTACCGGGAGCTTTTAAAAGAAAAAGAAATATCAGAAGATGAGTCGCATCGCGCAGAAGATAATATTCAAAAAATCACGGATTTACATATTGCAGAAATTGAGAATGCCCTTCACAATAAAGAAAATTCATTATTAGAAATTTAACCGTTTGATCAACCTATAAAAAACCCGCTTACGCGGGTTTTTTATTGACACTTTCTACTATCTAACTTTAACTACCAGTTGGCTCTTGACAAGAAAAGAATGAACTCCATCTTCCAGCTGAGAAATCTGTGCCATTTGCAACTTGTGGACCTACATTGTACAAATTACCCGCCGCAATCGCTGCTTTGAATTTAGCAATATTAGCATCGGACAAATTCAACCTAGCTTTACAAGAATGGTAGGCTTCAAAAGCTGCAAGCTCTGCAGACAGTTTAGCTGCCAATTTTGCAGCTTGTTGTTTATCTAATTCAAGCTCTTCAGCCAGTTTGGCTGCCAATTCTGCAATTTCTTTCTCAGCAGCTTGTTTTGCTTGAAAAGCAGCTAAGTTTTTAGCGGCTAAGGCACGTTCTGCATCAATCTTAGCCTGGAAAACTGCTAGATTATCAGCCAATAGCTGGGCAGCAAGCTCAGCAGCTTTTCTTGCTTCGAAGGCAGCAAGATTTTTAGCGGCTAA
>Ga0208335_1000831_pt1 | contig 9805 bp, 6 predicted proteins | sample DeeseametaMP0759_FD_184202 | JGI IMG/M metagenome (GOLD analysis project Ga0208335, IMG submission 184202) | Marine microbial communities from the Deep Atlantic Ocean - MP0759 (SPAdes) | ecosystem: Environmental > Aquatic > Marine > Oceanic | place: West of Cape Town, South Africa, South Atlantic...
TTAATACTGGTTACAACGATATCGGCTATGTAAATGGGGAAGAAGGTAATCTGGTTGGTGAAGCAAGAAAGAAGGGCTATGTCAGGGCTTTGAATGAGAATAATTTACCGGTAAATAAAAATTACTTATACAGAATTAAAATTAAAGGTAAACGTGACGACTTCAAGTCAGGATATGATGTTGGTGTGGAATTCTGCAATCGTTCAGAACGCCCGCGTGCCATGTTCATTTATAATGACCTTTCAGCATTGGGCTTTATAGATGCATTGGCTGAATTTGGATTAAAAGTACCTGAAGATGTTGCCATAATTGGTTTTGATAATATTGCCATTGGAAGATCATCAGCTAATCACCTGACTTCAGTTCATCAACCGACCGATAAGATAGGCAAATTAGCAGTTGAAAATTTGTTAAAGATAATCCATGGTGATATTCCTGATGCACCCTTAAATAGATCCCTGAACCCAGAATTGGTAGTAAGAGAATCCTGTGGCGCTAAATAAAATAAGTTAACAATTGTTAAAGATTTAGGTTCATTATTTGGTTTATAGTAAAACTAAGGATATTGTAAAGAATATATATAATAGATCTCTTAGATACACCAGACGTAATTTTCTAAAAACTGCAGGATTAGGCTCGGCGGCATTGGCACTCCAAAGCTTTATTCCAAGGTTATCCACTTATCGTAAACAACCCAATATCCTTTTTATCATGTCTGATGACCATGCAGCAAATGCCATCAGCTCTTACGGCAGTCATCTGGCAGGGTCAGCGAGTACTCCCAATATTGATCGTATAGCTGAGAATGGAATTCGGTTGAATAGGGCCTTTTGTACAAATTCTATTTGCACACCCAGCAGAGCCAGTATCTTGACGGGCAAATATGGCCATCACAATGGTGTGTTTACGCTAGATGACAATTTTGATCGAAATCAGCCTAATGTTGCCAAACACCTGCAAAAAGCTGGCTATGAGACTGCGATTATTGGCAAATGGCATCTGCACACTGAACCCAGTGGGTTTGATTATTACAATGTCTTGCCCAACCAAGGACGTTATTTTGATCCATACTTCAAAGAAAGTGGGAAGGAGTGGAAAGACCGCAGCGAAGGTGGTGAGGTCAGCAGAGGGTATGTTACAGATATTATCACAGATAAAACCATAGACTGGTTAAAGAACCGGCGTAGTGACAAACCCTTTTTCCTCATGTGCCATCACAAAGCTCCACACGGCTTATGGGAATATCCTCCCCGTAATGAACATCTATTTGATAAGGTTGACATCCCCGAACCACCCAGCATGTGGGAGGATAAGACTCATCGATCCATTGGTTCCCGGAAACACGGTTCTAATATCCGCAAATTGGCTGATCGCATGTCAAAGATTGGTAAACGAGGCAAGGTATGGCCCACTGGTAAACTGGAAACTTCTGGTATGGACGAAACAGAGGTCACCAAAGCTGCATACCAGAAGTATATGAAGGATTATCTACGCTGTGCTGCAGCGATTGATGAAAATGTGGGTCGACTTTTGGATTATCTGGATCATAGCGGACTTATAGATAATACCGTTATTATCTATACTTCTGATCAAGGACAATTTCTAGGTGAACATGATTATTATGACAAGCGTTGGTTTTATGAAGAGTCGTTAAGGATGCCGCTTTTAATCCAATATACTCCAGAAATAAAGCCAGGGTCTGTAGCAAATGATATTATCATAAACACTGATTTTGCACCTACGTTTCTGGATTTTGCCGGCATATCTACTCCACAGGATATGCAGGGCAGCAGTTTCCGGGAAATATTGGGAGGTAATACACCCCGTAAATGGCGAAAATCTATGTACTATCGTTATTGGATGCATATGGCTCACCATAATATCCCTGCACATTACGGGATACGCACAGAACGATATAAGTTAATATTCTTCTATGGTCTTGCGCTTGGAAAGGTTGGGAAAACGACCTCTAAAACACTTGATAATGAAGGCCCTGATCTGGATTTATTTAAACCTACTGAGCCAGGTTGGGAATTATATGATCTGAAAAATGATCCAATGGAACTGCATAACATTTATAATGATGCCAACTATGCTCATGTCATACCGGAACTGAAGGCAGAACTTCTGCGTCTGAAAATCGAACTGGGTGATACAGATGAAACGTCCCTCGAACTGATGCAGGTTCGGCAGCTGTATTGGGATAAATAATTTACATTGAAATTCTATCTGCTTTCAGAATAACTCTCTATTACCATTTATTGCAAAAAAAGGAAACCATGAATTATTCAAAAAAATTAATACTATTGGTTTACATAGGAATTTGCTTTTGTAAAATATTTGCTCAAAATCCAAATATCATTTTAATAATGTCTGATGACCAAGGATGGTATGATGTAGGATTTAATGGAAATAACGAAATAAGAACACCAAATATAGATAAACTGGCAACAAAGGGGATTATATTCGATAGATTTTATTCTGCATCTGCAGTATGTTCACCAACGAGGGCAAGTGTAATCACCGGGAGAAATCCCCTTCGGATAAATGTTCCTACTGCGAATGAAGGACATATGAAAGTTGAAGAAATAACACTTCCTGAAATTCTTAAAGAACGAGGTTATTCTACAGGTCATTTCGGAAAATGGCATTTAGGCTCACTTACACAATTAACTATTGATTCAAACAGAGGGGGAAAAGAAAAATTCCTTAAAGACTATAGCATCCCAACAATGCATGGTTATGATGAATATTTCTGTTCCGAATCTAAAGTGCCAACTTTTGACCCCATGGTTTATCCGGCTTTGTTCGAAAAAGGAGAAAGTAAGCATTATGGCTGGAGAGCCGTTGAAGATAATGAATCCACAAAGCTTTATGGATCTGCCTATTGGAAAGGAATTGAAGAAAAAGGTACTACCAATATAAATGGAGATGATTCAAGAATCATTATGGATAGGGTCATTCCCTTTATTGAAAACTCCGTCAAAGAAAACAAACCGTTTTTTACAACTGTATGGTTTCATACTCCACATTTACCTGTAGTTAGCGATAGTATTCATCGCAGCTATTTTAGTACAATGGATTTGCAAAAACAAATTTATTACGGAACTATAACGGCCATGGATAAGCAAATAGGAAGACTTTGGTCGAAGCTTGAAGAGTTGGATATTCAAGATGAAACAATTATATGGTTTTGTAGTGATAATGGTCCGGAAAAAAATACTCCCGGCAGCGCATACGTTTTTCGTGGACGAAAAAGGAGTTTATATGAAGGAGGTATACGAGTCCCTGCTTTTGTAATTTGGAAAGATCATATAAAAGAGGGAATCAGATTAGATTTCCCATCAGTTACAAGTGACTACTTACCTTCAATACTTGATATCTTAAAAATTAATTACCCAGATAACAGACCCATTGATGGAGAAAGCCTTTGGGGATTATTGCAAGGAGAAAAAAAATTACGAGAGAAACCGATTGGATTTTTATTTCGTCAAAAAATATCTTGGGTCAATAATCAATATAAACTTATTAGCGTTGATAATGGCGAAAGCTTTGAACTCTATAATTTGATTAATGATAGAGCCGAAAAAGAAAACATTGCTCAAAAAGAGCCCGAAATTGTTACGAAAATGAAAAAGGGTTTATTTGAATGGATAAATTCAGTTGAGAATAGTAAAAAAGGATTGGATTATAACTGATATAGCGACAAATAGTAACAGATTTAAGTGTCTTATGAGGTCGCCACTCAAACATAGATAGAAAAATAAAAATGAAATTAACAAAAATAATTACAGGAATTATTACGCTAGCATCACTTTCACTTTTTGCTCAAAAAACTTTTGATACAAATGGAGAAGATTGGAAAATACCAAAATCTCCAAAATGGGAAGAGCTAAAAAAAGAACCGATTCCTGAATGGATGATTGATGCAAAATTTGGAATGTACACGCATTGGGGAATATACTCTGTTCCTGCGCACGGTGGTCCAGATTATGTGAAAGAATTGTATGCGGCAAATGGAAAAGATAGAAAAGGCGTTAAAAAATACCACGAAGAAAAATATGGGCCAATAAAAGATTTTGGTTACAAAGATTTTGTACCAATGTTCACTGCCGATAAATTTGATGCGAAAGAATGGGTCGCTGTAATGAATGGTGGCGGGGCGAAGTTTGGTGGAATTTGTTTAGCGCATCATGATGGGTTTTGTTTATGGGATTCTAAATACACGAAATGGGACTCAAAAGATATGGGGCCTAAAAAAGATATTTACGGGGAAATTGCAAAAGAAATTCGTAAAACAGATATGAAACTGTTGGCTACGTTGCATATGGCGAGAACTTATGGATATGTATTTGATAAAGATCATACTAAAGAAGAAAAAGCAACTTGGGATATTTATGATGATAAAAATAGTTGGATTTATAGAAATAAAGACAAAGAACCGAAAGAGAAATTTGGACAAGAATGGGCTAATAAAGTAAGAGAGGTTATTAATAATTATTCTCCAGACGTACTTTGGTTTGATGGATTGTCTGGCTCCATTAAAAATGAAGAAGTGCCTCAAGATACCATAGTTAATATTTTTCAAGACTATTATAAGAAGAAGGGTATGAATGGAGACGATGTGGTAGTATGTAACAAATTACCTAGTTCAAAAGTTTGGAATTTCCCATTAGGTTTTGGATTACGTTGTTACGAAAACTGTCGCGATATGGAAGTAGAACCGGAAGGGTATTGGTTGTCAGATAGAGCTATTAGTTACCCTTGGGGATATGTAAACGACAAATTTTACAAAGATAAAGCGCCTTATCAAATTAGAAGTTTGGTAGATATGGTAAGTAGGGGTGGCATTATGCTTATGTCCTTAACACCTAGGGGTGATGGATCTATAGATCCACAAGCTGTTGAAATTATGAAAGGTATGGGTGCTTGGTTAAAATTAAACGGCGAGGCTATCTATGCTACTCGTAAATGGAAAATTCCTGCCGAGGGTCCATCAAAAATGTTAAAATACAATAAGAGAAAAAAAGAACTGCGATGGAGTTTTAGAGAAATTGGCGATAAAGATATTCGTTTTACTAGAAATAAGACAAATACGAAATTGTATGCTATTGTTTTAGGGAATCCAGAGAGCGGTGATTATCAAATAAAATGTTTGGCAAAGGGAGAAAAAATTGCAACAGGTAAAATTTCTAAAATATCATTAGTCGCTACGGATGAAGAAGTAAAATGGGAACAAACTGCAGATGGTTTAACAATCAAATTTCCTGAAAATGGTGTTAGTGAAATTGCCAATGCTTTTAGAATTGAAGTAGAAGGTAGGTTATTGTATTGATCAAAATAAGTAAACCAAACAATTTACTCCTTCTTTCAATCAGTCTGTTATTGTTATTTGGTTGTGCCAATCAGGTAGGAAAACTTAATATCCTACCGGTACAGGAATTCAAAACTAATCAACCACTAATACCTGAAGCCATACTGAATTTACCATCGGAGCGGATGGAGGAATGGAATGATTGGAAGTTCGGCCTGTTTATTCACTGGGGCCCCTGGTCACAGACTGAAATTGGGGCTATCTGGCAGATCGTTAAAAAGGACTCACCTGCAGAACGGGATCAACGCTTCGAGCTTTATAAAACATTTAACCCGACGGAATTTGACGCTGATGAATGGGCACAGGTAGCTCAAGATGCCGGGATGCGCTACGTGGTCTTTACCACCAAGCATCATGATGGGTTTTGTAATTTTGAAACCAATCAGACCAATTTTAAAATTACTAATCCTGAATGTCCATATAGTGGGAGTACAAATCCGGACATCACGGGTGAAATTGTGCGCGCATTTCGGGAAAAAGACATGGCGGTCGGCCATTATTATTCTCATATTGATTGGCATCACCCCCAGGGTAAATATTTTTCTCAGCGCCACTGGGATTTTGACAAAACAAGGGTAATTAGTCACCCGATGGATTGGACTAAATTTGCTGATTTTGAAAAAGAGCAGTTGCGTGAATTAATGACGAATTATGGTCCGATTGATATTGTCTGGTTTGATATTAGATGGCCTTATGTATCGCGTGATATTGACGGTATTCATCATCGAATTAATAATCCCCAGGTAAAAGAGGACATGTTGGAAATTGTCCAGATGATGCGTAAGATTAATCCGGAAATGATTATCAATGACCGCGGAGTTCATGATTGGGGAAATTTTGCAACTCCTGAACAGAAAATACCTAAAGTTGCTCCGGTAGGTTACTGGGAGACAAATATGACTATTTCTGATCCTAATCGACGGAAATCCGGTGGGTTCTGGTACAAAGGACCGGATGCACTCTATAAATCCCGGAATGAATTAATGCAGGTGATGGCAGAAGTATTCTCCAAAGGGGGTAATTTTCTGTTGAATGTAGGTCCTCAACCGAACGGTAAAATTCCCCAAGGTGAAATTGACAGATTGAAAGAGATTGGTGATTGGATGAAAATCAATGGTGAAGCGGTTTATGGCAGTAAGCGTAGTCCCTTTACGACAATACCGGATTGGGGATTTATTACCAGGATGGGACAAAAACTTTATCTTTGGGTATTTGATTGGCCTGCTTCTGGAGAAACACTGGCATTGCCGTTTGACAATCCTGTTACCAAAGCCTGGCTGCTGGATGGGGGAAGTTCAGTAAAAGTAATTAAGAATAAGGGGAACGCCACCACACTACGTTTACCAGAATTTGCTCCTGACAGTGTGGTGTCAATCATCGCTGTGGAAGTCACTGGCAACCTTCCGTGATCATATAAACTTAGATTTGAAAGAAATAATAAACTCAAGTAAATGAAATGATAAGTACAAATTCAGAATTTGTAGTTGAAATGCAAGGAATCACCAAGCGTTTCCCTGGCGTTTTAGCTCTGGATAAAGTTGATTTTCAACTGAAACCAGGTGAAGTACATGTATTGTTGGGAGAAAACGGCGCAGGGAAAAGTACTTTAATCAAGGTACTTAGTGGTGCCCATCTTGCTGATGAGGGTAGAATTCAAATTGAGGGGCAAGCAGTTGATATTAGTTCTCCTCATTCGATGTTAGAAAAGGGATTGCGCTTTATTTATCAGGAGCTGAATCTAGTTCAGGAAATTGATATTGCGAGAAACATGTTTTTGGGGATGGAACCAATTAAATCGCGTTTTCTGGGTATTATTGATCAGAAAACCTTGTATAAACGGGCTGAATATTATCTTGAGAAATTCCATGTAAATCTTAATCCTTATTGTCTGGTGGGTGATCTGAGTGTCACGCAACAGAAAATGGTAGAGATTGCACGCGCTCTGGTTACCGATGCCAAGGCCCTAATTCTGGATGAACCTACAGACGTGCTGGAAGACAGCTCACGTAATGAGTTATTTGATGTTATCCGCAAATTAAAGACCGAACAGAATATGGGTTTTATTTACATCTCCCACCGCTATCAGGAAGTGTTTGAACTTGGTGACAGGGTAACAATCTTGCGTGATGGCCAGAATGTAGGTACTTACCTACTTAAGGAATTAACGCTTGATGATATGGTGGAAAAAATGATTGGAGGACAGATCAATCGCAAATTTCCCAATCTTCCGGAACCTATGAAAGCTGAAGCGCTGAAAGTGAAAAATCTGGTTTCCGGAGATCTGCTGTCTCATATCAGCCTTACAGTGAGAAAGGGAGAAGTTCTTGGAATCACCGGTTTAATGGGTGCAGGAAAAACTGAATTAGGTCGCGCTCTTGGAGGAATCGATAGGGTCGATAGTGGAGAAATTTACATTCATGGCCATTCGGTTCCCTTTAGCGACCCCGCTACTATGATTCAGTGTGGGATTGCCTACTTAACTGAGGATAGAAAGAGTGAGGGGGTAATTTTAGATCAATCAATCCGCGACAATTATGGTTTACCGAACATAGTCCGGTTAAGCTCAAAAGGTATTGTACAATATAAGGAAATTGACAGGGAGATTGATGACCTCATGGATAAATTGGCGATAAAAGCTCCCGGGCGTCATACTCTGGTTGGGCAGTTATCCGGGGGTAATCAGCAAAAAGTAGTCTTGGCGAAATGGCTTGGAGCCCAATGTAAAATCCTCATTTTTGATGAGCCTACTCGTGGAATTGATATTCGGGGGCGTCTGGAGGTGTATCGGATAATGAAGGAATTACTTGAACAGGGAGTGGCAATCCTGATGTTGACTTCCGATTATTCCGAAGCTTTATCTATGAGTCACCGGGTTGCTGTATTACACCATGGATCGATTAGAAAAATCTTTAAACGTGGAGAGGCAATGGAGGATGATATTCTGCGGGTAGCTATTGGAGCGACTGCTTAACATATATTATGCTAGAATTTTAAATGAAAAATTTGATAAAAAATAACCAGTCATTTATTCAACAAGCCAGAAAAAGTTTACAGGCAGTAGCTGGACTAGCGCTGATAACAATAATTTTCATGTTATTAGTTCCCAGTTACCGTAGTGTTGGTAATTTTACCGATATCCTGGCTCAATCTTCTGTGCTGGCAATTATGGCACTGGGGACGACCGTAGTTCTGATTTCCGGGGGGCTGGATCTATCGGTGGGTTCGATCCTGGCGCTCTGTGCTTGCATGGCGGGTACTGTTTTGGCGGCTGGCTTACCCATTTGGGTGGCAATAAGTCTGGCGTTAATCACCGGTTTGGCAGTGGGGTTAATAAATGGCCTTACGGTAGTTCTAACTGGTGTACCACCTTTTATTGCCACTATGGGGATGATGATGATCGTCCGTGGTTTTGCGGAAATGTTAGGTAAGGGCAGAGATATGTCATATTTCCCAGAGGGCTTTAAAATCTTGGGGGCTGGTTGGGTGGCTCCCAGTATAATTGCAGGTGGTGCTCTGGTGATAATAATGTTTATCATGAGCAAAACAAAGCTGGGATTCAATGCTTATGCTATTGGAGGGAATTCGGAAGTGGCACGTTTATCCGGTATTCCAGTAAATCGTAACAGGATTATTTATTACAGTATTGGTGGAATCCTGGCGGGACTAGCCGGTGTTTTGGAGGCAGCGCGACTGAATTATGTTGAACCTAATTACGGGCTGGGCTGGGAATTACAGGCCATTGCCGGTGCTGTAATTGGTGGCACCAGTCTGTTTGGTGGTATGGGAGGAGTCGGCCGAACAATTATCGGTGTGCTGATAATCAGATCGCTATATGCCGGCCTGATTCAAATTGGAGTGGATTCTTACTGGCAACAGGTTGCTATTGGAACGGTAATTATTATTGCAGTTTGGATCGATACGGTACAACGAAAACGGAGCTTATAAATAAATTATAAGGAATCATACAATGAAAAGAAATAATTTGAATAATTATTTTATCACTTTTGTGTTGATAATGCTATTTGTGATAATTAGTGGTTGTCAGAAAAAACAAATGGATTCTGCCTCAAAATCAGAGTTAAATCTAGGTCAAAAAACTTTTACGATTGCCTATGTAGGATACTCTTCCACAAATCCATTCTGGAATGCCCTGGCAGCCAGTGCCCGTAAATCAGCCAAAAACTTGAGTATAAATTTTCTAGATTTGACAGCTTCTGCGGCTGATATGGCGCAACAAAAGACTGCGGTGGATAATGCTATTATCCGTGGGGTTGACGGTTTGTTAATCGGTGCTGTGGACTCACGTGGACTGGGAGATTCTTTTGATAAGGCCCAGGCGGCCGGAATTCAGATTGTGACGGTTGATACGCGGGTGGATCATCCAGCGGTGCGGAGCCATATTGCTACTGATAATATTGCTGCAGCTAACCT
>Ga0208335_1000833_pt1 | contig 9793 bp, 10 predicted proteins | sample DeeseametaMP0759_FD_184202 | JGI IMG/M metagenome (GOLD analysis project Ga0208335, IMG submission 184202) | Marine microbial communities from the Deep Atlantic Ocean - MP0759 (SPAdes) | ecosystem: Environmental > Aquatic > Marine > Oceanic | place: West of Cape Town, South Africa, South Atlantic...
ATTCTAAAAGGCGTAGACAATCATCAGGTCCAGGTCTGTTCCCATTTAGAGAATTTTCCAAAATATCGCTGATGTCACTTTTTTGTATTTGTTCAGTAGTTTGGCTCAATTGTTTTTTGTCTTTTAGAAATTCTATTTAATCCTTGATAGAAAAAAAAATTAAAAAAATGAATCAGACAAAGTCAGTAATTTGTGCTCAATTCTCAATTAAATGAAGTCTAGGGATTCACGTTATTTTTAAGTAGGGCACAAAAATGAGATCAACACATGGTATCAGGTAATCAAATTAGACTCAACCGAATTCTCAGAAAAGGCAGAATGCTTTGTATTCCAATGGATCACGGAATTTCAAATGGTCCCATTGAAGGTCTTGAAGATCCAGCATCCACAATTTACAAATGTGAAGGACATGGACTCACAAGTGTAATAATCAATAAAGGAATTCTCAAAACATTACCAAAACCACTCAAAATTGGAGTTTTAGTTCATTTTTCAAGTAGTACAATATTGTCATTATCACCTAATCGTAAAATGCTAACAGGCACTGTAAAAGAAGCAGTTGCAATGGGAGCAGATGGTGTTTCATTACACATCAACATTGGAGGAAAAGAAGAACCAGAAATGTTAGAACAACTTGGAATGACTGCAAATCAATGTCATAAATGGGGAATGCCACTTTTAGCAATGATGTATCCAAGAGGAGAAAATATCAAAGATCCACATGATCCAGAAATTGTTGCACATGTTGCAAGAATTGGAGCAGAGTGTGGTGCAGACATTGTTAAAACACTTTACACAGGAGATATAGATTCATTTGCAAAAATTGTAAAGAGTACACCAGTTCCAATTGTAATTGCAGGCGGGCCAAAATCTAAAACAGATTTAGATATTCTTCAAATGACCGAAGATGCAATGACTGCAGGAGCCAAAGGAGTAACGTATGGTAGAAATATCTTTGCACATAAAACACCTGAAAAAATGGTAGCAGCATTAGCTGAAATTATTTTTAGAAAAGGAACAGCAAAGGAAGCAATGAAAAAAATTGAGTAAAACAAGAGAGCTTATTGTTTCACCCAAAGTGTCTCAAGCACAATTAACCAAATTTCTTTCTCAATTACAAGAAGAAGGAATCAAGATGATTTACTTGGATCCAAAAAAATTAGGCAAGAAAAAAACAAAATTACAAACTGTTTTTCCTTCAAATGCTGCAAACTATGTAGTACTTGAAAAAGATGGAGCAGTAAAACCAAAAGGTAAGAAAATTGGAAGAAAGTTCAAAGTATTATCAAATTCAGATATTGAAAATCTACTTAAAATTGCAAAAAAAGGATTAGACTTTGTTGTAGTAGAAGTAAAAGATTGGAAAATCATTCCATTAGAGAATATTATTGCTAAACTTCATAAAATTCATACCAAGATTTTTGCAATCGCAAGTACTCCTGAAGAAGTAAGAAAAATGTTCTCCATTTTAGAAGTAGGAGTAGATGGAGTAATCTTCAGTACGTCTTCAATTAACGAAGTAAGAGAGGTAATGGTATACCTTGGAACAAAGAGTTTTGAAATGAAATCTGCAAAGGTTACTGAAATAAAAGAAGTTGGAGACGGTGAACGAGTTTGTGTAGATACAGCATCAATGCTTCACAAGGGTGAAGGAATGTTAATTGGAAATAGATCAAACTTTTTGTTTCTTGTTCATAATGAATCAGTAGGTTCATCATTTACATCACCAAGACCATTCAGAGTTAACGCAGGAGCAGTTCATTGTTACACATTATCACCAGATGGTACAACAAGTTATCTCTCAGAAGTTGAAACGGGTTCTGAAGTGTTAATTCTCAATTCCAAGGGTAAAGCAAGAAGAGTAACTGTAGGTAGATCAAAGATTGAAAGAAGGCCAATGTTAATGATTAAAGCTTCAGTGGATGGAGAAGTGGGCGGAATAATTGCACAAGATGCAGAAACAATTAGATTTGTAAAGTCAAATGGGCAATTAGTCTCTGTAACACACTTGAAAAAAGGAGATTCGATCATGGTTCATTCAAAACCTGCAACAGGGAGACATTTTGGAATGGAAGTTTCAGACGAATACATATTAGAAAAATAAAATGAAGTACAAAACATGCATATCAATTGCAGAAAAAACACCAACTAAAATAAAACAAGTATTAAAAATTGCTTTAAAAAAATCAGATTATGTTGAAGTTAGATTAGATTTTCTAAAAATTGAACAAATTCCCGAAGCATTAGAAATTATCAAAAATGATCTAAACAAAATAGTATGTACATTAAGACCTAAAACAGAAGGAGGGAAGTTTCCAGGAAATGAAAAAGAAAGAGTTGCAATTCTAAAATTAATTGCAGAGTATTCTCCATTTTTGTTAGATGTAGAATATAATACATTAAAAAATAATACAGCACTAGTAAAATATCTAAAATCAACAAAAACAAAATTACTTGTCTCATGGCATGATTTCAAAAAAACACCAAGCACTGCAGAATTAAAAAAGAAGATGAATCAAATGAGTAAATTCTCATCTAATGTGAAAATTGTTAGTACTGCAAAATCAACAAATGATTCTACTAGAATGCTAGAGTTGTACAGCAAAAAAGGAAAAAATAATTTAATATCATTTGCGATGGGGGATTTTGGTAGAATATCAAGGATTTTGTGCCTATATTTGGGCAGTCCATACACCTATGTTTCACTAGGAAAAGCAATTGCGCCAGGTCAGTTTAGCGTAGATGAAATAAAGAAAATTACAAATCTAAAAAAATAATCAAACAATCAATTGAGAGTTTAAATCAATCAAATTACTCAAAAAAATAAGATGAGTAAAACATTTGCAGTCATCGGAGATCCTATTAGTCATTCATTATCGCCAAATATTCACAGTGCAGCATTTAGAGAATTGAATTTAGATTGTGTATACATTGGATATAGAATTCCAAAAGATGAATTAGAAGAAGGAATTGAAGGTTTAAAAAAAATCAAAATTGAGGGATTCAATGTAACCATACCTCATAAAATTAGGATAATGAAGTATCTAGATAAAATTGATGAGTCATGTAGTTTGATTGGAGCAGCAAATACCATTGTAAACGTTGATGGAAACCTCAAAGGATACAACACAGATATGGATGGATTTTTAGAACCATTTAAGAAAAAAGGATTAGAAATAAAAAATTCAAAAATACTTTTGTTAGGAGCAGGAGGAGCAGCAAGAGCTATCGTTGCAGGATTTGCAAAAGAAAAAGCAAAAAGTATTACCATTGCAAATAGAACAATTGAAAATGCAGAAGAATTATCAGAGTTTGCAGGAAAAATTGGATTAGCATCAGATGTATTAAAAATAGAAAACGTAAAGGATACTGCAAAAAATTATGATATAATAGTTAATGCAACATCAGTAGGATTGAAAAATGAACAAAGTATAATTTCACTAGATGGGATAAATGAAAAAACAATCGTATATGATATTGTGTATATGCCAATGAACACGGATTTTATCAAAAAAGCTAAAGAGAATAATGCAATCATAATTTATGGATATGAAATGCTTTTAGGACAAGCAACACGTGCATTTGAGATTTGGCACAATATGGAAGCACCGTATAATGCCATGAAAAAAGCACTGTTAGGAGGATTCTGATGGCAAAAGCAATAGCCACAGTTCATGGAGCAATTTCTCTAGTAAATGCAATTGCTAACCAGAAAGGGGCAACTTTAGGAATAGATTTGAAGGTAGTTGCAGAAATTGAAACAAGTCCGGGGAGGGGAATCATAATAAAATCAGAAAATAAGAGTCTAAGTTCACGTCTAATAAACAAAACAATTGAAAAAATCATCTCCAAAAAAGATTTAGAAAAAAATAAAATAGTAATTACTTTGGACTCAGAAATTCCAACAGGGTACGGATTAAAAAGCTCTAGTGCTATATCATCAGCCGTTGCACTTGTTTGTGCAAAAATTTTCAAACCTAAATTCACTGATCAACAAATTTTACTTGCAGGTGTAGAGGCATCAATTGAAACTAAAGTAAGTATCACAGGAGCATATGATGATGCATGTTCATGCTACTATGGAGGATTCAACATTACAGATAATGCAAAGAGAAAAAGAATTCATTTTGAAAAAGGTCCAGCAAACCTAATTGCAGTTATATATATTCCAAAAAATAGAAAACGAGGTAATTTGAAAAATCTAAAAACACTATCATCAGTATTTGAGAATGCGTGGGAATTAGCAAGAAAATCAAATTATTGGGAAGCAATGATAATTAATGGATTAGCAACAGCGTTGATTTTGAATTCAGATCCTAAAATAATTACAAATTTAATTGAAAAAGGTGCACTAAGTGCATCAGTCTCTGGAAACGGACCATCAATAGCTGCAATTACAAAAAAAGAAAATGAGGTAAATATCAAAAAAGTATTTTCAAATCTTGAAGGTAGAATTATTGTTTCAAAGATTAGTAACAAAAAGGCTGAAGTTCATGAAGTGTAAAATCGAAAAATCAAGAATTTCAGGACAGATAGTTTGTCCTTCAAACAAAAGTTATTCACATAGAGCAATCTTTCTTGCATCACTTGCGGGAAATAATAGTAAAGTTGAAAATTTTTTGAGTTCGGCTGATATCACTGCAACAATTGAGGCATGTAAAAAATTTGGAGCAGAAATTGAAATACAAAATTCAACAATAACTATCAAAAATCCCATTAAATTAGGCATAAATGTTCCCGAAATCAATACTGAGAATTCAGGAACTACAATAAGGATTGCATCAGGAATTGCTAGTTTGTTTTCAAATGAAATTATACTTACTGGTGATGCCAGTCTCATCAAGAGACCTATGCAGCCACTCTTAGATGCACTTGAAAGTATTGGAGCACAATGTGAATCAACAGATGGGAAACCTCCAATCAAGATTAAGGGGAAAATATTAGGAGGGGATGTCTCAATTCCTGGAAATTTGTCTAGTCAATTTGTTTCAGCATTATTAATTTGTGCACCATTAACTGAGAAAGGAATTAGTCTCAACATTGAAGGAAATTTAGTTTCAAAACCATATCTTGATGCAACAATTGCAACTATGAGAAAATTTGGAATTTCTGTTCAAACATTAATTCCATACAAAAGATATAACATTACACCACAAATCTACAAGAGTGCCACATTTACAGTACCAATAGATTTTTCTAGTCTTGCACTACTTTTAGCAGCTGCGGTACTTAATGGAGATGAAGTTAAAATTAAAGGAAACATTGGAACTCTTCCACAAGGTGATGAGGTTTTTATAGATATTTTAGAACAGCTGGGAGTTACAGTTGTAATTAATGATGAAGAAATTAAAATTAAATCACCTGAAAAACTAAGGGGCGGAAAATTTGATCTAAGTAACTCACCAGATCTTTTACCACCACTAGCAATTTTATCACTAAACACATCTAGTCCCATTGAAATTACAAATGTAAAACATGCAAGACTAAAAGAAACAGATAGAATTGCAATTATTGCAAGAGAAATGATAAAACTTGGAATTAAAATTCAAGAAAATGATGATGGTTTGATTTTAGAGTCATCAGGAACTCTAAAAGGTGCAGAATTGAATTCTGAAAATGATCACAGATTATTCATGGCATTTTGTATTGCAGGAATGTATGTAGGGAATTGTACAGTTACTGACCCAGAATCAGTTAATGTGTCATATCCAAATTTTATAGAAGAAATGAATACACTTGGAGCCAGAATTAAAGTTCAATAAAAATAATTTTTGAATATTGAGAAAATTCTATTAAAATAATAAATTAAAAATCATGGAAAGATGCTATTTTTGGGCTCAATTTTCCCATTTACGCCTAATAATTGAGGCTCAAACACGATTATAAGCATCATTTAACATTGTTAGTATGTTGCCGGGAAGTTCTATTGGTCAGCGTCTTGTTTTAACAAGTTTTGGTGAAAGTCATGGAAAATCCATTGGCACCATATTAGATGGATGTCCTGCAGGATTAGAAATTGATGAAAAAGATATTCAAAAAATGCTTGACCAAAGAAAGCCTGGTCAAAATTTGATTTCAACTCAAAGAAAAGAAGGAGATGTTGTTGAAATTCTTTCAGGAGTGTTTAGAGGATATACAACAGGTGCCCCAATCACCATGATAATTCAGAATGCTGATCAGAAATCAAAAGATTATGAAAATTTGAAAACAGAATTAAGACCAGGTCATTCAGATTATCCTGCAATGATAAAATACAATCATTATAATGATTATAGAGGAGGCGGAAGATTTTCTGGAAGACTTACAGCAACGCATGTAATGGGCGGAGCTATTGCAAGAAAATTACTCAAAGTAACATTAGGAATTGAAACTCATTCTTTTACATCACAAATTGGTAAAATAAAAATGGAAAAGGAGTTTGATGAAAAAATGATAAACTCAATTTATAAAAATGATGTTAGATGCCCTGAAATCAACACAGCAAAAAAAATGAAAGATAGTATTTTAGATGCAAAGAAAAAAGGAGATTCACTTGGGGGGATAATTGAATCAATTACTACAAAGATACCAGTAGGATTAGGTGAACCGGTTTTTGGTTCATTAGAGTCTGATTTGAGTAAAGCCATTTTTTCAATTCCATCAGTAAAGGGAATAGAATTTGGTTCAGGGTTTAGAGGTTCAGAACTTTATGGTTCTGAAAATAATGATTTGTACACAATTAAAAATGGAAAAATTATCACAAAAACAAATAATTCTGGAGGAATTTTGGGAGGAATTTCAAATGGAATGCCAATAACTATGAGAATTGCATTCAAACCAGCATCATCGATTGCACAAAAACAATCTACTATAGATATTAAAACAAAAAAAGAAACCATTCTTCAAGTAAAAGGAAGACATGACCCATGTGTGGTACCCAGAGCCCCACCAGTAGTAGATTCTCTAGTAGCACTAACAATTGCAGATCATGCACTTATCTCAGGCGTAATTAAACCAGTTTTATAAGAAAATGTCAGAAATTAATGATCTTCGAAACAAAATGGATGAGATCACTTTGGAGATGGTAAAACTATTGAAAGCCAGAACTGATGTCGCAAAGGAGATTGGAGAAGTTAAGAAAAGTATTGGTAAAGGTATTACAGATGAATTACGCGAAGATAGTTTACGGGGCAAAGTAATTTCGCTATGTAGTGATTTAAAACTCGATGAGGCAATTGCAACAAAATTTTTAAATTTTCTATTAAATGAATCAATCAAAGTTCAATCAAGTAACAAGCAAACACATCTCTCAATTTTCTTTAAAGCAAAAACACTAGAAGAGCAAGGGAAAAAAATAATTCACATGGAAATTGGTGAGCCAGACTTTTTGCCACCAGATATTGTAAAAAATGCATTAAATGAAGTGTTTGATAAAGGATTTTTGAAATATGGACAGTCAAAAGGAATGCCAGTTTTTCGAGAGGCAATTGCAAAATATGTTTCTGAAAAATTCAACACACATGTAACACAAGATAATATCATTGTAAGTCCAGGTGCAAGATTTTCTATTTTTACTGCCATTACAACCCTTTTGAATCCAGGGGATGAAATGATTGTAATTGAACCAGCATGGCCAGCATACAAAGACTGTGCATTAAATGCAGGAATTAAAGTTAGAACAATCAAAACAACATTAGAACAGAAATGGGAACCATCAATAGAACAAATCAAAAATACAATTAACACAAATACAAAAATGATCGTACTTAATTATCCAAATAATCCAACTGGGAAAATTCTTCCTGAAAAATTACAAGATGAAATAATAAAGATTGCAAAAGAAAATCAACTGTATGTGCTAAGTGACGAGATATATTCACAATATGCAAAATCAAATTGGAAAAGTGTTCTGAGTTATAATTATGAAAAAAGCATAATCACTCAATCATTTTCAAAATCACATGCCATGACAGGATTTAGAATAGGATATGGAATAGCTGATACAAAAATTATTGAAAAAATGGCCAAATTAGAAGCATTATGCCTTACAAATGTATCAGAGCCCATCCAATATGTTGCTATGAAAGCACTTGAGGCTGACACATCCAAGAATACCAATACAGTTAGACGTAGATTAGAGATGTTGTCACAAAAATCAAATGAAATGGGGTTAAATTTTGTAATTCCAGATGGTGCAATGTACATTTTTGCTCAACTTGATAAAGAAGGGTTTGATGGGGTTAAATTTGCAAATACCATGCTTGAAAAAGGCCTCGCAGTAACACCAGGGGAAGGATTTGGTGATTATAAAAATTTCATAAGAATTTCAGCATGTCAAAATGAGGAGACATTGCTTAAAGGAATGAATATACTTAGGGAGAATATTAAAGATAAGCAATGAAGAAGAAACTTACAGTTATTGGTGCCGGTGGTCAAATGGGGCAATGGTTTACAAAATATTTTTCAGGTAAGGATTATGAAGTAACAGGTCATGATTCAGAAAATAAGGTAACAGGAAAAGATATCATAGTATCAGAATCCCTAGTAGGGGCAATTTTACAAGCAGATTTTGTAGTTTTATGTACTCCAACTAGAAGAACTCCAGAAATTATAAGATTAATTGCAAAAGAAATGAAAAGAGGAACATATCTTATTGAGATCTCATCTGAAAAAGCCAAAGTAGTTGCATCCTTATCAAAAATGCCAGCAAAGATCAATCCAATTTGTATTCATCCAATGTTTGGTCCAGGAATCAAAACACTAAAGGGTCAAAATATTATTTCAATTCCAATAAAAGATGCAAAAAGTGAATTAACAATGGCAAAGTCATTATTTGAAGGTGCAAACTTTGTTACAATTGATGCAATTGAACATGACAAAAAAATTGCAGTAATTTTAGGATTAACACATATGATGAATTTAGTTTTTGCAAACATTATTTCAAAAGATGAAAAATCAATTCTTACTGAAAAAATGTCAGGATCTACATTCAGAGTACAAAAAACATTAGCAGAAAGTATTATGACTGAATCTCCAGAATTAATTGAAACAATTATTTCAAATCCTGAGATCCGTAGAGTAGCAGAAGACCTTTGGAAAGATGTTGGACGATTACTTACAGCAGTTCAAGAATCAAAAACGGAAGAGGTTATAAATTACATCAAAGAATGTCAAGAAAGACTTGTAAAACATTCAGACCTTAATGAGTCATACAAAAGACTAACAAAAATGGTCAAAGCCGTTGAAAAATAACGGGACATGCATTCAACAAAAATTGTTACATCATTCATTAGAGATAATGAGAAATTATTAATTCTAAAAAGAAGCAATAAAGTAAAATCAATGAAAGGGTTGTGGGCAGGAATTAGTGGTATTATTGAAAATAATGAACCGCCACTCAAAAGAGCAAAAATTGAAATTTTTGAAGAAGCTGGAATTATAGAGCAAGACATCACATTGATTAAATCCGCAGAAGGGATGAGAATCAATTCACCTCAATATGAAAACCATGAATGGGAAATATTTCCATTTTTGTTTGAATCAAAAAATCCAACAATCAAACTCAATTGGGAAAATTCAGAATTCAAATGGATTAATGTAGAAGAATTAAAAAATTATGAAACAGTGCCAAGTCTTCAAAAAGTATTATTCAATTTGTTGTAAATTACTATTTTCTTTTTCATATTTCTTTTGTTGTGAATTAATATTTTCTTTTTCATATTTCTTTTGTTGAGGCAACATCATGTAAACACATGCACCACCACACATAGTACAAGGTACGTTATTTCCAGGGTGTTGTCCAGTTCTACTATGA
>Ga0208335_1000843_pt1 | contig 9728 bp, 9 predicted proteins | sample DeeseametaMP0759_FD_184202 | JGI IMG/M metagenome (GOLD analysis project Ga0208335, IMG submission 184202) | Marine microbial communities from the Deep Atlantic Ocean - MP0759 (SPAdes) | ecosystem: Environmental > Aquatic > Marine > Oceanic | place: West of Cape Town, South Africa, South Atlantic...
GCGACCTACGGGTCACTACAGCTCCAAACTTACATCATCCGTGAGTCAGTTTAGCTTAGTTAACCTTTGGAGCCCTTAGCGGTGATCTTTTTCGTAGACACTGTCGCCCTACCAGGCTAGGCTACGACCCCACAAACAAGAATGAAAAAGACTCAAATTTTAAGTTATTTTTAACCAAGATTTATTTGCAATATGACCCCATTTTTAATTGATTATCGATCATGGTAAAACCAATTTACTTGGCAATGGGGGCTATTCCCGTAATTGTAGCACTCTTAATTGCAGTTCCAATGATTACAAAAAACGAAATTCCCATGTCTGCTGCAAATTCTTTTGATAAAATTGAAATTGAATACACAAAACATCAATTAAAGATAGTTTCTTTTGGTGTTACTGAAAGAACTGGAGCACAAAAAACTGAAATTCTCTTAATAAAAAATAATGGTGACATAAAATATTCTGTAACTGATAATGGGTATCTTCAACCAGATATTAAATCAAAACTAGATGAAAAGAAATTAGATAAAATTAGAGCGTTGATTAAAGAAACTGGTTTTATTGCAATCCCTTCAGAATCATTTGCAATTTTAGATGATGTAACTGAATATCAAAAGTCTAATGTGAAAATTACTCTAAATGGACGAACTAATCAAATTCATTGGCCTGAACAAAATGCCACATCTGCTTTCATTCCACCAATTATTACTATGGTTGAATTAGAACTAGATCAAATAATATCTAAAATTAGTGAATAGGTACAAATAGTCTTTAGTAAAGATTACCACATGCTTCCACTATCTGGTGAACGACTTGATGCAAAAGGAATAGTTTCTGAAAAAGAAAATTCTATTGATGTTTTACGCGGTTCATCTACACTCAAGCGTGGTTTTGCGCACATGCTAAAAAATGGAGTTGTAATGGATGTAACAACTGTAGAACAAGCTCAAATTGCAGAAGAAGCTGGTGCAGTTTCTGTTATGGTTTTAGATAAACTTCCATCTGAAGTAAGAAAGGCTGGTGGAGTTGCACGAACTGCAAGTATTAGAATTATCGAGGATATTATGGATTCAGTTACAATTCCTGTAATGGCCAAGTGTAGAATTGGTCATGTACATGAAGCACTAGTTCTACAGGAAACTGATGTTGATATGATTGATGAATCTGAAGTATTAACTCCTGCAGATGAATTACGACATATTTGGAAATGGGATTTTACAACACCTGTTGTAAATGGTGCAAGATCATTGGCAGAAGCTTTGAGAAGAATTGAAGAAGGAGCTGCAATGATTAGAACAAAAGGAGAACCTGGAACAGGAAATGTTGCAGAAGCAATCACTCACATAAAAAAAGTAAATGATGGATTAAGAACAATAAAGGGAATTTATGATTCTGGAGATAATCAAGAACTAGTTAGAATTGCAAGAGAATTCAAAGTATCATATGATATTGTTGAACAAACTGCAAAGCTTGGTAGATTGCCTGTTGTAAATTTTGCAGCTGGTGGAATTGCAACTCCTGCAGATGCTGCATATTTGATGTCTCTTGGTTGTGATGGAATTTTTGTTGGCTCTGGAATTTTTAATGCAGATGATGCAAAAGAAAGAGCAAGAGCAATAGTATTAGCTACTACTTTTTGGAATGAATCAGACAAAGTAAAAGAGGCTCAAAAGATGATTGATGAAAGGCAATCAATGGTGGGACTCGACATTAATACATTAGAATTACGAATGCAGGACCGTGGTGGCTCAGCATGAGTTTTACACTTGGAATTTTATCAATTCAGGGCGATGTAGCAGAGAATCTCATATCTACAAAAGCTGCAATATCTGAATTAGGACTTGATGGTAAAGTCATTGATGTAAAAACACCTGATGAAATTTCTAAATTAGATGGATTGATTATTCCTGGTGGTGAAAGTACTACCATTGGAGAATTATCTCTAGTAAATGGTTCATTGAAGGTACTAAAAGAAAAAATTGATAGTGGAATGCCAGTATTAGGCATTTGTGCTGGCATGATAATACTTGCAAAAACTGCAAATGACAAAGTCGTTGGAAAAACTGATCAACCTCTATTAGATATCCTTGATATTAAATTAGAAAGAAATTCCTTTGGACGACAGCGACAATCCTTTGAAACTGATATTTCATTAGATTCAATTAATATTCCAAAATTTAATGGAGTCTTTATTCGAGCACCATCTGTTTCTGATGTTGGTTCTGATGTTGAAGTTTTATCCAAATTCAATGGAAAAATTGTTGCAGTCAAAAAAGGTAATGTAATTGGTACTTCATTTCATCCAGAACTAACAGAAGATATTTCATTACACAAGTATTTTGTAAATCTTGTAAATTCTTTTAAAAATTAATTTAGAAAATTTATTCTATTAAATTATGCATGGATTTTAAATCCTTTGCAAATGGTTTTAGATTTTCAGGAATTTCAATTTTAATTGAATCTTTTAGTGATAGAGACTGAGATTTTTTCTCATTCCATACTTTGGAATTAAATTCTGTTATTTCTTTTGTAATGTTGTCATCATTTTTGATATTTTCAGGCTCAACTTGCATTTGTTTATGGATACTATCATCTGAATACAAAATTTTCCAGAGATGTTCTGTGATAAATGGAGTGATTGGTGCTAATAATTTTAAAATTGTTGATAGTGTTTTGTGTAGTGTAAATATTGCACCATCTCTTTCTTCATCTGAGAAATCAATTCCATATGCTCTAGCTTTTACCATTTCGATATAGTGGGCAGCAAACACATTCCATGTAAATTCTCTAATTGCAATGGCTGGAACAAAAAAGTTGTATTCCTCATATCCTTTTTTACATTCAATTACTAGTTTATCTAATTCTGATAAAATCCATTTATCTGATGCACTAGGTGAACCTGTCTCTATAACTGGGAAACTAGACAAGAATCTTGAGACATTCCATAATTTACTGAGGAATTTTTTTGTTGATTCAATTTTTTGTTCGTTACATCTAAAGTCATATCCATGATTAATCTCACTTGCACTCCAAAATCTAAAAGTGTCAGCACCCACTTTTTCAATTACTGGTAGGGGATCTATTGCGTTTCCTTTACTCTTACTCATCTTCATTCCTTTTTCATCAAGACCATATCCCATAATCCAAGCTTCTGACCATGGTTTTTCTCCTGTAAGTTGTTCACATCTTAGAAGTGTATAGTATAGCCATGTTCTAACAATATCTTTTGCTTGAGGTCTAATTGTAGCAGGATATACTTTTTTGAAGAATTCATTATCTTTGTTAAATTTGGCAATAAACAATGGTGATACACTTGAATCCATCCATGTATCAAAAGTTCGTTCTTCACCAACAAATTCTGTAGAATCACATTTTACACAATTACTAATTGGACATTTCTCATTCCACGGTTTGTAATACTTTCCAGGCTCAGGGACATGAGGTTCTGAGCACTTTTTACAATACCAAATAGGAATTTCTGTACCATAATACCTTCTTCTTGAAATTGGCCAGTCAATATTGATTGAATCCAACCAATTCATCAAAATTTGCTTGTGCATTGGAGGATGGAATATAATTTCTTCACCTAGCTTTCTCATTTTTTCAACTGATCCTTTTTGTTTAAGATAATATTCCTCCATTGGAATAATTTCAATTGGAGCTTTACTTCTTTCAGAGACAGGAGTTCTGTGATTAATGTCTTCAACTTTTTCTAATAGTCCTTTAGCTTCCAAGTCTTCAATAATTTTTGTTCTTGCTTGTTTTGGTCTTAGTCCTGTATACTCTCCTGCAACTTCAGTCATTCTTCCATCTAATCCAATTGCAACAATTTCTTCTAATTCTAATTCTCTAAATAATGATACATCGTTTTGATCACCATAACTACATACCATTACAGCACCTGATCCAAATTCTTCTTTAGCAGAATGATGTGTTCTTAATTCAACTTCTTCATTTGTAATTGGAACAATTACCTTCTTTCCAATGTACTGTGCATATCTCTCATCTTTAGGATTTACAATAATTGTTTTACATGCACAAAGTAATTCAGGTCTTGTACTTGCAATGATTATTTCCTTTTCTGTATCTTTAATTTTAAATTTCATGTAAACTAGTTTTGTTGGTAAATCTTGGTAGATGATTTCAGCATCAGCAATTGTTGTTCCAGAAATCCAATCATAGTTGTTTGGTCTGTTTGCTAGATAGACTTGACCATTATTCCATAAATCAATAAACGTTGATTGTGTAAGTGTTCTATATTCTTCAGAATCTGTTCTGTAATAGTTTGAAAAATCCCCACTAATCCCAAGATTTTTCATTATGAGAATCATTTCAGCCTCTAAATCATCTAATGCGTTCCTACATAGATTCAAGAATTCATTTCTATCAGTTTCCTTCATCCTGATTTTGTGCTTTTTTTCTGTGTACAGTTCTACGGGAAGCCCATTCCTGTCAATGCCTATGGGAAAGTAGACATTTTTTCCAGCCATTCTTGCAGTACGTGCAATCATATCGATTTGTGAATAGTGAGCTGCTGCTCCAATATGCCATGGTCTACCTGATGGATATGGTGGAGGGGTGTCTATGGTAAAATTATCATCTTGTGGAGTAAAATCATAAATTTTATCCTCTTCCCATTGTTTGAGAATTTTTTTCTCTAATTCTGGGTTCCATGCTTTTTCTGAAATTTTTGGGTCCATCTCTTAAACTATCTTGAGATATTTGAAATAATATGAGAACCTTTGTTGTACCCCTCATAGATGTAAACTCCTACTGCTTCTACATTTGATGGCATTTTTGGTACTAAAAGTTTGATAATTTCACTTGAAAGATTCTCTACTGTAGCTTCACCTTTTAAAAGATAAGTGGTATCTTTTGGAACTTTTAATTCAAATTTTCCTTTGGGTCCATCAAATGAAATAACATAATGTGAATCATCTTCTGATTTTAGATATTTTTCATTGATGAAAAATTTGTGATCAAATACATTTACAACTTCTTTAATGATTTTTTTTGCAATTCCAAAATCTAATAGTAAATTATTTTTCATCTGTCCAACTAGCTCAACCATTACAGATGATGTATGACCATGTAGGATTGAGCATTTTTCAACTAGTGGAAGAATATGTGCATAATCAAATGAGAATGATGCATCTTCTAAAAATATTGAACCTGTCTGTGGAGATTTTTCATAAAATACAATGTCTTGTAATTCTTTGATTTGTGCGACATATTTTGCATGTCCTATTGCCATTACTTTATCTTGAGGAAAATCTTCTTTGATTTGTCTGTATTTTTCAATGTCATCGTCATTATCAATTACCTCGATTAATCCTTTTTTTGTTTTAAAATCAATTGTAACTTCTTGTCCATTTTTTAAAGTAAGTTTGTGATCGTATTGATATTCTTCTTCAAGAAAGGTTAGCATTTGGGCTATTGTGAGTTCTGTTCTTGTTCTCAGTAAATTCCCTTTTTTATCGATATATTTGAAATCTGAATCTAAAATCGTAGGACTTGTAGCCATTTGAAGCATCTGGCTTTGGATATAATATAAATTCTGTAATGACTGCCTAATTCTTGTTTTTTACAACTATGCCAAAGAATTTAGAATTTTGGCTAGATTGGTATCATTTTTTGTAATACCGCCAGCATCATGAGTAGTCAATTCTATCGTAATTTTGTTATACACATTAAACCATTCTGGATGATGATTCATCTTTTCAATTTCCATGGCAGCCCTTGTCATAAAACCAAATGCCTCATTGAAACTATCAAATTGAAAATCTTTGTGTAATTTTTCATTTACAACACTCCATCCTGATAGATTTTTTAATTCTTCATCAATTTCTGTTTCTGATAATCTCATCATACCATTTTGTATCTTTTACTAGATTAAAAGATTGAGTTGTTTCATTGAAGGAATTTTTTAATAAATAAATTGTATTTCTAGTAAATCTATGGAAAATTGTTTTCTAACCATTCATTTGCCTCTTGCATACAATCATTCCATCCAAGTTTCATTTCATCTGATTCAAAGTTCCCTGGACTACCAAATTCATTACATTTGTCTTGCATTTTCTCCAACATTCCTTCCATGTCATCTTTGAAAACTTCCATCTCTGTTTTCTCGACAATGTTTGATAATCATATATTGCTAAAATTGTAAATATTGCAATTACTCCAATAACCCCCGTCCTATATCTAATTGTTTGATATTCTACTTTACTCAAATTTCTTCTAATGAAGTGTTTATTATTATTTTATTTTTTAAATTCATTTTTTGATTGATGGATTTTAACGCCTATGTATATGGAATCAAGATCAAATTAATAATTAAAGAGATTGATTCATTACCATTCTAGTATAATTTATGATGATGGATGAGATATGCCAAAAATTACTTGATAATATCAAAAATGCTATTTCTGAAACTGTCTCAGGTAAAAAAATTGGAATTGCATATTCTGGAGGCGTAGATAGCACATTAATTTCAAAAATTTGTTCTGATATGGACTATGACATTACATTACTAACAATTGGTTTTCCTGAATCTCATGATATTTTATTTGCAAAACAAGTAAATGAAATTCTAAATTATCCACATCATACTTTAGAAATTGATTCAGAAACATTTCCAACTGTATCATCAAAAATTAATCAAACAATTCAAACTGAGAATTTATCTTGGAATGAAAATTCAATTGCATTTTACTATGTATCAAAATTAGCACAAAGTCTATCCCTTGATACTGTAATTACTGCAAACGGAATAGATGAATTATTCTGTGGGTATAATGCATATCGAGAAGCATTTTCTGAAGGTGAATCAAGAATTCATCAAGTTATGAATGAGAAATTAGAAAACGAACTAAAAATGATGAAGGCAGTAAATTTAGTTGCATCAGAGTTTGGTGTAACAATACTCCAACCTCTATTACACTCAAAATTCATAGATTATGCCAAAACTATCCCCATTTCTGAGAAAATTCATGACTCAGAAGACCTCTATCGTAAACATATCATCAGAAAACTAGCTAGTCAAATCAATGTTCCAGAAATTTCTTGTACCAAAAGAAAAAAAGCCTTACAGTATGGCTCAAAAATTCACAAGGCTTTACTAAAAACTAGATAAATTTTCTAACATTCTTTTGAACTGACTTGTTTACATTACTGATAATTATTGGTGATGCACCAAGATGTTTTTCAGGTGAAAAGATTGAATCAATTTCCTTTTCAGTTAGTCTTGATGAAAATGCTTTATCATTTTTGATTGCATCTCTGTATTGTATTCCTTTGTCATTTGCCTCAAATGCAACTCTTTGAACATCTTTGTATGCTACAAATCTTGGAACACCTTTTTTGATTAGTGCCTCTAAAACAAATTCTGCAAAGATTTGCCCCTTTGTGATGTACAAATTCTCTACAATTCTTTTCTCATTTACAAACAAGTTTGAAATAATTCTAGTCATGGTTTCAAGCATCTCATCTACTAGTATTGATGTAGTTGGAATGATAAATCGCTCGTTTGCAGAATTTGAGAGGTCTCTTTCATGCCATAATGGAATATTTTCAAATGAAATTGCTACTTGACTTCTAACCATTCTAGATAATGATGATACACGTTCACTTTTGATTGGATTTCTTTTTACGGGAACTGCACTACTTCCCATTTGTCCTTTTTTGAATCCTTCTGCAACCTCACCAATCTCTGTTCTTTGCAGATTTCTAATCTCTATTGCAATTTTTTCTAATGTTGCACCAATTAATGCTAATTCAAAAACATACTCTGCATAACGTTCTCTTGGAACTATTTGGGTAGCAACTTCTGCAGGAAATAATTTCAATTTTTTTGCAACTCTTTTTTGCACTTCAACTGCTTTTGCACCCATCAAAGAACCAGTACCAACAACACCAAGTGTTTTACAAATCAGAATTCTTTTTTTAATTTCTTCAATTCTTTCAACGTGTTTTGACATTTCTGCAGCCCAATTTGCAAATTTTAATCCAAATGAAATAATACTTGCATGTTGACCATGTGTTCTACCAACTGCTGGAATTTTTCCATACTTTACTGCTTTTTTTGCAAGAATTAATGCCATCTTTGCAACCTTTGGTTCAATTATTTGCAAAGCATCTCGCATTTGCATAGAGTTACTTGTATCTACTAAATCATTACTTGTTAATCCATAGTGAATCCATGGTCTTGCATCCTTGCTACATTTTTCACTTAGTGATTCAACAAGAGCTGCAGTATCGTGATCACTTTTTGCCTCTAATTGTTTAATTCTCTTAGCAGTAATTTTTCCAGAATTTGCAGCTTTGTTAATTTTTTTACCAACACCTTTGGGAATAATTCCTATATCACTTTGTGAAACAGCTGCTGCACCTTCAATTTCTAATTGATAATCTATTTTTTTTTGTTCACCAAAAATTTCCATCATTTCTTTAGTGCCATAACGACCATTGTCTATAGGTAAAATTGCCAATATTTGATATCGTTTTACATCGAAAATAAATCTACTTCTTTGTATATTTGATAATTCTAGCCTCAAAAATTACTTTTTCTAATTATCGGCGTGATTTTCTAACTGTGGCAATTTTCTTTTGTGATCTAGGAGTTTTTGTTTTAGCACTTGATTTTGATACCTTACCTTCTTTTTTAGTAATTTTTCCACTTCTTCTTGCTGCACGTGATGCTTTGGCTCTAATCTTTTGTTGTTCTTTTTGCTCTTCTATCTCTTTTTTTGTCGGCTTTCTTTGTATCACGATGATAAAACCCGATAACCGTAGATAAACCCTACCTTGATTCTTTTTTACAAAATATCATCAACGTAAAAATTGAATTTAGTAACAAACCATTTGATAGATGATTTAAATTGGATTGAAAGAAAATTTCTCCATTAAACATGACTATTACAACTCCAAGAAAAATCGGAGAAAATCAATATCAAATCGATGCTGATTCAAATTCTGGAATGCGAGTTCCAGTTAGAATTTACGCTGATGAGCCATTACTTCAGAAAATGTTAACTGATAGAACAATCATGCAGGCAAAAAATGTATCATCAATTCCAGGAATAGTTGGACAAAGTATAGTTCTACCTGATGGTCATGAAGGATATGGATTTCCTGTAGGTGGAGTTGCTGCAATGGATGCAGAAGAGGGAATGATTAGTCCAGGTGGTGTTGGATATGATATTAATTGTGGTGTAAGACTATTGCGTTCAAATTTAACTGAGAAAGATGTTCGCTCAAAATTAAAAGAATTAGTTACTGATTTGTTTAGCTCAATTCCATCAGGTGTAGGTTCTAAAGGTTCAGTGAGACTCACTCCTTCAGAACTTGATGAAGTTTTAGTTAAAGGAGTTAATTGGGCAATAGACAATGGGTATGGAACAAATGATGATGCAGATGTGTGCGAAGAGAATGGTCAAATTCAAAATGCAGATCCTAACAAAGTTTCAGATAAAGCAAGAAAACGAGGAGCTCCACAACTAGGAAGTTTGGGTTCAGGAAATCATTTTCTTGAAGTACAAAAAGTTTCAGAGATACATGATGAGGAAGCTGCAACTAGAATGGGACTCAAAGAAGGAACAATTACTGTTTTAATTCATTGTGGCTCTAGAGGATTTGGTCATCAAGTGTGTAGTGATTATCTTAGAGTAGCAGAGCAAGCAATGGACAAGTATAATATCCATTTACCAGACCGAGAACTTGCATGTGTTCCAAAT
>Ga0208335_1000847_pt1 | contig 9698 bp, 8 predicted proteins | sample DeeseametaMP0759_FD_184202 | JGI IMG/M metagenome (GOLD analysis project Ga0208335, IMG submission 184202) | Marine microbial communities from the Deep Atlantic Ocean - MP0759 (SPAdes) | ecosystem: Environmental > Aquatic > Marine > Oceanic | place: West of Cape Town, South Africa, South Atlantic...
TACTTCTCAACTGCTAAGCGCAAATTTATTATTGCCGATACCCCAGGACATGAGCAGTACACCCGCAACATGGTGACTGGCGCGTCGAATTCGGCTCTCGCCATTATTCTTATTGACGCCAGAAAGGGCCTGACAACACAAACCAAACGTCATTCTTACCTCGTTTCACTACTGGGTCTTGAGCAAGTTGTGGTCGCTGTCAATAAAATGGATTTAGTCGACTACAATAAAGCAACGTACGAGAAAATTAAAAGTGAGTATGTGGCCTTTGCTGATCAACTCAATATAAGCAAGATTGACTTTATTCCAATGTCAGCCCTTAAGGGTGACAATGTTGTTAATCGATCTGAAAACATGGCTTGGCACCAAGGCCCCGCGCTATTACCATTCCTTGAGGATGTTGAGCAAACTATTGATCGAGTTGTAGAGGGTTTTCAGTTGCCGGTTCAGTACGTCAATCGTCCTAATGCGGATTTTCGTGGCTACTGCGGCACGCTTAACCGGGGTAGTGTCGCGCCTGGCGACTCGATTACAGTGTTACCGAGCGGACTGACGACCACCGTAGAGCGTGTTATTGGCGCCAATGGTGACGTTGATCGAGCGGACTCAGGTATGGCAATTACATTAACCCTTGCCACCGAGATTGATATTTCAAGAGGTGACGTACTGGTTCATACGCAGCATAGTTTTGAAATCTCGAATCAGAAAAAATTACATGCTCATCTTGTATGGATGGACCATAAAACTCTAGCACTTGATAAAGACTACGAACTTAGATTGGGCACGCGTCACGTGAACGCACGCATTGACATCATTCATTATCGTGTGGATGTCAATACGTTAGCACAGGTTGATGCCAATACATTGGCACTGAATGAAATTGGCTTGGTGGACGTGCAGCTGGATGCGCTGATGCCAATTGAGCAATTCTCACGCAATAAGGGCTTGGGTGCCTTTATTATGATTGATAAAATCACCAACGCAACCGTTGCAGCGGGCATGATTAGTACACAACAAGCGGATACGGCAAACCATCACAGATCCGCATTTGATATCGCTGATGCCAATAAATCCCTTGAGGATGCAAGCGCCAAAGAGATTGTCAAATGGGCGTTAGCATTTGAAGGCAAAGCCATTGTTACGACAAATTTTGGACCGCAAGAGGCGGTTTTACTACACATGGTTAATCAAGTTGCACCAGAGACTGAAGTGCTCTGGATTGACTCGGGTTACAACATGCCGCAAACCTATAAATTTGCAGATGCGGTGGCAAAACAACTGGACCTTAATCTAACGGTTTACACACCACTGGTCAGTGCTGCCAGACGCGACGCTGTGATGGGTGGCATCCCGATGATTGATGATCCTGCACACGAGGAATTCTCACACCAATTCAAGATAGAGCCTTTCTTACGCGCAATGAAAGACACCAACGCAGACGTTTGGCTAACAGCCGTTAGACGTGAGCAAACCGCGGTGCGCCAGGAAATGGACACAGTTGCCCTTGGTCCAAACAAAGTCATCAAAGTATCACCACTACTGGATTGGACGCTAGCTGATATGCAGGCTTATCTTGAAAAACACAGCCTACCAGATGAGACACGCTACTTTGATCCGACTAAAGCAGAGGCTGATCGAGAATGTGGTCTGCACACACTAGGTGACTAGGTAAAAGATCTCTCCCATAAAAAGCCCGATTTATTCGGGCTTTTTTTTGCCATTTAAAGAACAAAGAACGTTTATTAATTTACAAACCATAACTCTTCCTTATGGTATAGTCATAATTATAGTTTAGTTTGATCTATATTTTTCCACTTAGAGGAGCTTGTCATGAAACTCAAAATAGCACTTTTATCGTTCACACTATCTTGTATCACCCCCTACGCTGCATTAGCTGATTTCGAATCTGGCATGAAGGCATTATTAGCCGAGGACTTCGCTACAGCATTAGATGAATGGCGACCACTAGCCAATGAAGGTAATGCAGATGCCCAATATGAACTAGGCAAGATGAATTTTTATGGACAAGGCACTCCACCCGCACCTATCAGACCAATGGCCATAAATTGTGCAGCTCCAGCATAAACAAAAATGCCCATTAATGTAGAAAAATACCATACATAGCCAAGCTCTTGAAACAACAACCCAAAGGCAATACCCAAAGGCAAGAAACCAAAAAAAAATTGGAAGTGTTACGTTAAATGCTGAACGAATCATTTCGTAATTATTACTTCAGCTTTATTTAAATGTTCAATTAGAATTAGTATGCTTTAACTCATTAGTTAAAAAATAAAAGATATATATTAATTCATGTATATTTATGTGTTAAAAATTTAAGTGCTTATTTTTCGAGTATTTATTTATTACTTAAAGAATTGGCTCTCTGATATGATTATTCTAACTCATACATATGAGTTAAAAAAAATCTATAACTAATCCTAATTTATTTATTTCGTTAACCCAATTATGTCTAAACTGGTACCTCCTCACGGCAGCAAAAAACTTAAGATTCTTACATTGAATGGCTCAGAGCGAAAATCAAAACTAAAAAAGGCGGAGTCATTGCCAAAATTAATGTGCTCGTCAAGAGAGTTTGGTGATGTAGTTATGCTTGGAATTGGTGGCTTTACCCCTCTCGATGGCTTTATGAATAGAGAAGATTGGCAAAGCGTTTGTGACAACATGACCATGAAAAATGGTTTATTTTGGCCAATCCCTATTACTCTTTCAACCAATGATAAAACAATTAAGGAAGATCAAGAAGTTGCAATAGTTTATGAAAAAACCAATGAGATTATTGCAACGATGATGATTACTGAAAAATACACGATAGACAGAGAGCATGAATGTAACACAGTTTATAAAACAACCGATATGGAACATCCTGGGGTTGCTTTGGTTATGTCTCAAGGGGAATATAACCTTGCTGGACCAATTAAAGTTCTTTCTGATGGTGGGTTCCCTTCTCAATATGGCAGTCTCTACATGACGCCTTCTGAAACTCGCGCTTATTTTGATAATAAAGGCTGGTCTACTATTGCGGCATTCCAAACACGAAACCCTATGCATCGTTCTCATGAATACTTAGCCAAAATTGCGATTGAAATTTGTGACGGAGTCATGATTCACTCAACCTTGGGTGAGCTAAAACTGGGAGATATTCCAGCTGAAGTTCGCTCAGAAGCAATTTCTACCTTAATAGAAAATTATTTTGTTGATAACACAGTTTTGCAATCTGGATACCCACTGGATATGCGCTATGCTGGACCTAGAGAAGCCTTACTACACGCACTATTTAGACAGAACTATGGTTGCTCGCATCTAATTGTTGGTCGAGATCATGCTGGTGTGGGAGACTATTATGGACCCTTCGATGCTCACAATATTTTTGATGAAATTGACGATGGATTGGTTACTAAGCCACTTAAGATTGACTGGACATTTTGGTGTAATAAATGTGCAGGAATGTCCAGCATGAAAACCTGTCCTCATAGTCACGAAGATAGATTATTACTATCAGGCTCAAAATTAAGGCATCTCCTTAGTGAAAACTTGGATGTACCTGATAACTTTTCCAGGCCTGAAGTCTTAGAAATTCTTCGTAAATATTACTCTGGACTTAAAGATAGTGAGAAAGTAAAAGTTGAACTCAAGGGACACTCGGCTAAGTAAATCGTGATAAATATAAAATTAACTTCAATATATAATCCACAAATCTGGCTTATTAGCTATAAGTTTTCTGGTTCTATAAATATCAAAACTTCAAGGCACTTATATTCTACAATTCTATGCTCGGAAATATAGTGAATTTAATAATGAAAATACATAACATAATGCAACTGAAACAAAGGAAAAATAAAATATGATTACTATTAATCCATTTTCAGAACTTTCAAGTTTCATTCCGCCAATCGCTATGCAATCTTATGTAATTTTAATGGTCATATTTGTAGCCGGAGGCACAATGCTTGATATGGCTCATAAGAAAAGTGCAAAGTACTTTTTTCAAAACTTACAAAAGGCCAAAAAATTAGCAACTAACGAAGTTAGTAGCGGTGAAAAAGTTTCGATTGCTTTTAAGACAGTAACTAATGAAGTACTAACTTCTTCTGAATTTTGTAGCACAAAACGTAGAGCCTCTCACCTACTTACAATGTATGGCTTTTTATTATTTGTTATCACAACTGTAATTATGATTTTTAACTACCCTACTACTAGCTCTATTACTCCTTCTATACTTCCATTGCTTTGGCATATAGGTGCTGCCATGTTGTGTGTGGGTGGGTACTGGTTCTGGTTTTTTATTCGCGTAGATGTTGCAGCAGATGGTAACAAATGGTACAGAGTTATTCGTGCTGATTTATTTGTACTCTCTCTTCTTGCTACATGCTCTTTTGCGCTTATCTGGTCATACTTTCAAGCAAGTGGAATTGTTGGATGGCAAACCCTATTTTTTGGCTTGTTTATTTTTTCTAGTACTATTCTATTTGGAGGCGTATTATGGTCAAAATTTGCCCATATGTTTTTTAAGCCTGCTGCTGCTTTTCAAAAACGTATCACTAAAGCTGATGGCTCTAGAGAAAATTTACCAGAGCCTGCTGACCGACCAAAGCAATTTGGACTTGGTATAAAGCGTGAAGCTCCAAGACACTATTAATAACTTTTATATCTATAACTTAATCGGAGATAAATAATATGCCAACTTTTGTATACATGACGCGATGTGATGGCTGTGGACACTGTGTTGATATCTGCCCATCTGATATTATGCATATTGATAAAACTATTAGGCGTGCGGTAAATATTGAGCCTAATATGTGCTGGGAATGCTATGCATGTGTTAAAGCTTGCCCACAAAATGCAATTGACGTTAGAGGATATGCTGACTTCGCACCCTTGGGGCATAGTGTGCGAGTGCTTCGTGAAGAAGAAAAGGGTACTATTTCTTGGAAAATTAAATTTAGAGATGGTCGAGAGAAAAACTTTCTTTCACCAATTACAACTAAGCCATGGGGAGAAAGTATTCCAAAACTTGGTGACTTAGAGGTACCTGATCAAAACGCACTAGACTCTCAGTTACTCTGCTTTGAGCCTGATGCACTGAACGTTGATACCGGCCTTCCAGTAATAAGTAAAGACAAGTTAAAAGAAGGAGTTTACTATTAATGGGTAAGAGAAAAACTGTTTGGGAAGATTGCGATATTCTTGTTGTTGGTGGAGGTATGGCAGGAACTGGCGCAGCATACGAAGCTAGATATTGGGGCCGCGATATGAAGATTATTTGCGCTGAAAAAGCGAACATTGATCGAAGTGGTGCAGTTGCTCAAGGGCTTTATGCAATAAACTGCTATATGGGAATGCAGTGGGATGAAAATCAACCTGAAGACCATGTACGTTATGCTCGAAATGATTTAATGGGCTTGATTCGTGAAGACCTAGCTTTTGATATGGCGCGACATGTTGACTCGGCTGTTCATAAATTTGAAGAGTGGGGCTTGCCCATAATGCGAAACGAAGAAACTGGTCGTTATCAGCGTGAAGGAAAATGGCAAATAATGATTCATGGCGAGAGCTATAAGCCTATCGTAGCTGAAGCAGCTCGTAAATCTGCTGACAAAATATACAATCGAATTATGATTACCCACCTTCTAATGGATGAAGGAAGAGATAATCGTGTGGGCGGTGCAGTTGGCTTTAACTGTCGTACTGGTGATTATCATGTCTTCCGTGCAAAAGCTGTTATTGTTGGGGCTGGTGGTGCTTCACATATATTCAAACCTCGTTCTGTAGGTGAGGGAATGGGTCGAACTTGGTATGCTCCATGGAGTTGCGGTTCAGCTTATGCATTACCGATTGAAGTAGGTGCAAAAATGACTCAGATGGAAAACCGTATCGTACTTACAAGATTTAAGGATGGATATGGACCGGTAGGAGCATACTTTCTCCACCTTAAAACTTACACTCAAAATACTTACGGTGAAGAATACGAATCAAAATGGTATGAGCATACAAAAGCAATGGTTGGTGAGTACATAGATCACACCCCGACGCCTACATGTTTACGTAACCATGCATTTATTGAAGAAGTTAAGGCTGGTAGAGGGCCAATCCATATGGTTACTATGGAGGCTTTCCAAGACCCTCATCTAGAAGAAGTGGGTTGGGAAAATTTTCTTGGAATGACTGTTGGTCAAGCCGTTGTTTGGGCTTCTCAAAACATAGATCCTAAATATATCAACCCTGAATTAACTACTTCTGAGCCATATGTGATGGGCTCACATGCCACCTGTTCAGGAGCATGGGTAAGCGGCCCTGAAGATATTTCACCCCCTGAATATTTCTGGGGTTACAACCGAATGCTTACAGTTGACGGTCTTTTTGGAGCAGGAGATACAGTTGGCGGAACAGCTCATAAGTTCTCCTCAGGTTCTTTTACAGAAGGACGGATAGCTGCTAAAGCGGCAGTCAAATATATACTCGATATGGGTAATGAAAAAATTCAAGTGAGTAATAAACAGTGTGAAGACTTGAAAGAGATCATTTACAAGCCCCTGGAAAACTACACGGTTGGTCGTAATGAAATTACTGGCGGAACTGTTTCACCTAGCTACCTATTACCTATTCAAGGACTTCAGCGTCTTGAAAAAATTATGGATGAATATTGTGGCGGTATTAGTGTTAACTATATGACAAATGGAAACTTACTTAAACGCTGTATAGAGTTGCTTGGTATATTGCAAGAAGACCTTGAGCATATTGGTGCTGAAGACTTACACCAACTTATGCGCGCATGGGAATTAAAGCACCGCACAATTACTTCAGAATGCGTAGCACAGCATACATTATTTCGTGAAGAAACTCGCTGGCCAGGTTACTATTATAGAGGCGACCATATGAAACTAGATGATGACAATTGGCACTGCTTAACTGTTTCTAGACGGGACCCTAAAACTGGTGAATGGGCTATGGAAAAAGCACCTCTTTATCACATAGTTGATTAACAGTTAGACTAATAAAGCTTCAAATAATGGCCTCTTTTAGAGGCCGAAAAAACCTAATTGGTTTTAACTATTTTAATTATAATTTTTTATTGTTATTTGTTTATTGGATATATTAAATGAATCTTCTTGAAAAAACTGACGATGAAATTCTTGAGATTGCAGAACCTCTTTGGGGTGATCTTGTAGAATCTTCTAATAAAAGAGATTACCTAGGCTTTATTAAACACTTTTCTAAAGAAATGTTGATGGGCGCTAATGAAATAGAAATTGGCAAGCAGTGGTCAAAAAATAAGCTATTATCAAGCCTTTCTGTTGAAAGAGAATTTTTAGGCTGCCTTAGAAGAAATGAATATATATCAGTGCTTTACAAGCAAACTAGCGATGAAGTTCCAGGAGAGTTTTTAGGGCGTTTAGTTCTAGGCATTGAAAATGGCGAAGTAAAAATATTTGGCGCCACAATCTTCTAAGTAGCTAATCTCTTTTAGATAATCCTATGAGCGAAAAAATTACAATAAATAGATTCGTTGAGTTAACTTATAAAATCATCGACCAATCTAATGGCGAAATTATTGAGCAAGTTGAAGACCCATTAGGATATGTCCAAGGTGATAATTCATTATTATTTAATCAAGTAACCAAAGAATTAGAAGGCAAATCCGTAGGAGATGAAGTTGAAATTTTGCTTAAATCTTCAGATGCCTTTGGTCCCAAGCTTGCTGAACTAACTTTTACCGATGACATAGAAAATGTTCCAATGGAATATAGAGCTATTGGAGCAAGTGTTACTATGCAAAATGATAAGGGTGGAACCAAAGATTTTGTGGTTTCAAAGATTGAAAATGGAAAGCTTACAATTGACGGAAACCATCCACTTGCAGGCAAGGATATTATTTTTTTTGTAGCGGTTCTATCAATTCGTGATGCTACAGCAGATGAGATTATTGCTGGAGGAGCTGCAGAATAAAGGCATAGTCTTAATGACTAATAATGCTTAATCATATTCAATTTAAGAAAAAATATCATCATAAATATGAGGCTGTATAGTCCACTCATCCTGATCTTCTATAGTAAGTGTTAGACATCTTGCGGCACCATAATTACGAATTTGACCTGCAGAACCTGGATTAATAACCCAAGGCATTTCTTTGTTATCAATTACTTGTTTATGTGTATGTCCATAAATAATAGCTTTTGCCTCTGGATACGCCTCTCTCAGTGATTCGTGGCTTGGTTCAAAATGGCCATGCATATGGCCATGCTCAACAACTATATTGCCCCCAGGTAGCTCCAATAACTCTACTTCATTAAGAGTAGCAATATGAATATCATTATTACCCTTAACAGCAATAAATTTTTGTTTTGGGTTAATTTGTTTTAACGAGTCCTCATCAATAATGTCACCAGCATGAATAACAATATCACAGTTATTCATAAGTCTAACTATTCCTGGATGAATAGCTCCATGTGTATCTGAAAGAATACCAATTTTTAACACTATTGAAGGGATTTAAGTCGCAAACGCAAAGCATTAAGCTTAATAAAACCCTCTGCATCTTTCTGATTATAAGCCCCTCCATCGTCTTCAAATGTTGCGATTTTCTCACTAAATAAACTATTGACTGACTTACGGCCAACAACTGAAGTGTTTCCTTTATACAACTTCACTCTTACTACTCCGCAAACATTTTCTTGAGAAGCATCGATCGCAGCCTGCATCATTTCACGCTCTGGTGCAAACCAAAAGCCATTGTAAATAAGTTTGGCGTATTTTGGCATAAGTTCATCTTTAAGGTGTGCCGCTTCACGGTCAAGGGTAATCGATTCGATTGCACGATGCGCTTTAATCATAATCGTGCCCGCGGGTGTTTCGTAACAACCTCGTGATTTCATGCCAACAAAGCGATTCTCAACCAAATCAAGGCGACCAATACCGTTGGCGCTACCACGACGATTAAGGTCTTCCATTACCGTTGCTGGGGACATGGTCTCACCATTAATGGCGACAATATCGCCTTTCTCGTATGTGATTTCAATGTATTCTGCTTGGTCTGGGGCATCTTCCGGTGACACCGTCCAACGCCACATATCATCCTCTGCCTCAACCCATGGATCTTCTAAAATATCCCCCTCGTAAGAGATGTGCAATAAATTGGCGTCCATAGAATATGGGGATTTTTGCGATTGCTTATGATAATCGATTGGGATGTTGTGCTCTTTGGCGTAATCCATTAAGCTTGAGCGCGACGATAAATCCCATTCACGCCAAGGAGCTATCACTTTAATGTCAGCATTAAGTGCATAAGCATTCAACTCGAAACGCACTTGGTCGTTGCCTTTGCCTGTGGCGCCGTGGGATATCGTATCGGCACCGACTTCGGCGGCGATTTCTACTAATCGCTTGGAAATCAACGGTCGCGCAATCGAAGTGCCCAATAGATATTCGCCCTCGTAAATCGCATTCGCTCGAAACATTGGGAAAACAAAATCACGTGCAAATTCTTCGCGTAGGTCTTCAATGTAGATTTCTTTGATGCCCATGGCAACCGCTTTCGCACGTGCTGGCTCTACTTCCTCGCCTTGACCAATATCGGCCGTGAACGTTACAACCTCACAATCGTAATTTTCTGTTAACCACTTTGCAATAATACTGGTGTCTAAACCGCCTGAATAGGCCAATACAACTTTATTCATTTTCTG
>Ga0208335_1000848_pt1 | contig 9685 bp, 10 predicted proteins | sample DeeseametaMP0759_FD_184202 | JGI IMG/M metagenome (GOLD analysis project Ga0208335, IMG submission 184202) | Marine microbial communities from the Deep Atlantic Ocean - MP0759 (SPAdes) | ecosystem: Environmental > Aquatic > Marine > Oceanic | place: West of Cape Town, South Africa, South Atlantic...
TTTTCAATTATTAAATATCGGCGGATGATTGGCGTTTTCAGTTTTTTTTACGCTTGCCTGCATTTTTCTATTTGGCTCATTGACCGAGGTTTTGATCTCGGCGCTATTTTAGAAGACATTATCAAAAGACCCTATATTACCATTGGCTTTAGTGCTTTTGTGTTACTGAGCTTGCTGGCGATAACATCTACCAACAAAATGGTTCAGCGCCTTGGCAAGCGCTGGAAAAAACTGCATAAAGCGGTTTATTTAATTGCGGTTTTGGTGGTGGTGCATTATTATTGGCAGGCTAAGTCGGATATGGATATTGAGCCAATGATTTATGGTGCAATTGCTTTAATTCTGCTGGGGTTTCGGGTTAACTGGACGAAGCTTTGGCAAAAATTATTTAAGACTTGAATAAAGTGAATATAAGATTTAGTGGAGTACGTCAGGGCTGATGAAATCTTGTTTTGAAGGCTGTAAGGTTTCCTGAATAAGAAGCACGCCCATTCTGATAAATTCGACGATTTCGCTGAAATCTTCCTCATTTTCTTCGCTTTCAAGTAGCTCGGAATCCAGTTGAGAGATCTCACTAATGTCCTTTATCATTTCAATCACCTCTTCGTCACTAGCTTGCACCTCACTCAAGCCGAGCCCGACCAAAAATCCCTGACACCATTCAACTAGGGTGTGGGCTTGTTCACGAAGCGTGTGTGAGTCGTCCGCAATTAGCAGTGTAAAGCTTAGTGTTGGGTCGGCGAGTTGCTCGTTGGTATTGTTGAAAATCTCAGCAAGGCGCCCAAAAGCTTCTTTTTCGCGTAGGTTGTTAAGATCAATATTGACTAGAACCTCTCCTAGCCAGTTATCGATAGTAACATCGGGTTTGACGCAAGCAAAACCACAGAGAATACCGTGCGCGGAACTAATCGTGTCGTCTGTATTAAGGCCGTGCAATACGTCTTTGAAGATATCGTAGTCAATTGCTCCGCTCATCAGTTACGCCTTGCCCGCCAAAACCACCATTACAGCCATTCTAACGGCAATACCGTTGGTTACCTGTTGCAGAATGACCGATTGAGGGCCATCAGCAACGCTAGAGTCAAGTTCTATGCCACGATTGACAGGTCCTGGGTGCATAACGATTGCTTGTGGATGTGCCAGTTTAAGTTTTTCTTCGGTGATGCCATAAGTTTTAGAATATGTCTGTTCGTCCGGAATGTCAGCGGCCACCATTCTTTCTTTTTGTAAGCGAAGTGTCATCACCACGTCAACACCATCAATGCCTTCTTGAAGATTGTCAATACGACTAATGCCTTGTGTGAGTGTGCCTTTATATTGCAAATATTGAGGCGCTACTAGGCGGATGTCTTTAACACCTAACGTGCTGAGCGCCCGAATGTCTGAATGTGCCACGCGCGAATGACGAATATCACCAATAATTGCCACCGATAAATCTTCGAACGAACCCTTGTGCTGGCGAATGGTCATCATGTCCAGCAACGCTTGTGTCGGGTGGGCGTTAATGCCATCGCCGGCGTTAATAATAGCAACACCATCGATGTTGTTGGCAATGTGATGCGGTAAACCGTTTTTTTTGTGACGGATGACGAACATATCAATTTGCATCGCCTTAAGCGTTTGCATGGTGTCCATCAGTGTTTCATTTTTCTTGGTTGCTGAGTTAGCTAGGTCAACGTTGATGGTGTGGGCGCTGGTACGTTTTGCGGCAATTTCAAAGGTGTTTCGAGTTCGAGTTGAAGGCTCGAAAAATAAATTCGCCACCGACATGTCGTCAAGCGCTTTGGATTTTTTTAGATTGCCTTGGTTATCCAGCAGATCGTCTGCAACATCAAGAATGTGCTCAAGTTCTGTTTTTGGAAGGCCTCTTAACCCCAATAGATGAATGAGCTTTCCGGATGCGTCTAGCTGTGCGTCGTTGCTAATCGATTCAGGATTCATTAAGCCAAGTTTGTAATATGAGTTGAGCAGAGCGCATATCAACATCGCCTCTGTCGGCGTTAGTGTGTGCGTAATGCCATTTTAATTGGTTTTTTGCTTCTGAAGAAGATAAATATTCGTCGACAAAGACAACTTCTGTGTCAAATCGTTCAGTCATTTTTTTGCCAAATGAGCGAGCAATAAAAGTCATTTCTTGCTCTTTGCCCTCTTTGTCGTAAGGCAATCCAACAACAAACAGATTCGCGGGGTGTTTAGCGATAATGTGTTCAATTGCACTCCAATTGGTAGAGCCGTCTTTATTGTGTCTAACTGTGTCAATGCCATTGGCTTGAGACGTTAGGCTGTTAGCAATGGCAATACCGGTTCGTTTTGTTCCAACATCAAAACCAAGATAGGTTTGAATGGTCATTGCAGTCTTTGAAACAGTTCGTAGCCGACGTAGCCGTCAGCAATCATACCAATATCTTTTTGAAAGTTTTTGGCGGCAGCGCGGGTTTTTGGGCCTGCAATACCATCAGCCTCGCCCGCATCATAACCAAGCAGGCTTAGCGTTTGTTGGATGGTGATAATGTCATCTCTTTTAAGTAGCGGCTCATCTATTGGCGTGGCTAATAATGCACCCCCGCCGCTTAGTCTGTCTGCCAAATGACCGACTGCTAAAGCATACAAAGTGGAATGATTCCAGCCCAGAATTGAGCGGAAATTTTGATAAACAAGAAATACTGGCCCTTTATAGCCCATTGGCAATATCAATGAGGCGGGCATGCTTGATTTGGGCAGATTGGAGCCGTTGGCACTGCGAACGCCAAGCACTTGCCACTCGCCGAGTTGCTTTTTGGTATGTAGCCCAACAGTATCATAGTCAAAATCTTCTAAAAGGATAACCTCTCGCCCCCATTTCTCGCCACGATTCCAGCCAAGGCGCTCAAGGAAATTGGCGGCACTTGCCAAGATGTCTTCTTGGTCATTCCACAAATCAATTTTGCCGTCATTATCTGCATCAACTCCGTAGGCAATTACATTGCTTGGCATGAACTGTACAGCGCCCATTGCGCCTGCCCAAGAGCCTGTTGCCTCCAACGGCACTTTGCCATCGTCAATCAGTTTTAACAGTGAGATAAGCTCAGAAGTAAAGAAATCAGAACGCCTAGGATCAAAAGCAAGTGTTGCCAAAGAGCGCACCAAGCTATGGCTGCCGGTGTTATTGCCATAATTACTTTCCAGCCCCAAAAATGACACCAGAACATGCGCTGGAACACCGTACTGCTTATAGGTTTTGTTAAGTATTGAGCGGTTTTGTTTTAATGTATCATAACCATTATCCAAACGATATTGACTGACCCTCTTGCCGAGATAATTCCAAAAGTTTTGACTGAACTCCGCTTGAGATCGGTCAGACTTTAGTATGTTAAGGTTCGGCGTTAGCTGAAAAAAAGCTTTATCGATGGTTACCTTGGAAACGCCTTGTTCAGTAGCGAGCTGACGAATATTGCTTAGAAAATTTTCAAAAGTGTGGGAGCTAGCTATAACGCTCGTAGAGAATAAAACAAGGCAAATAAAGCGTGAAAGCATGGGTAAATTATAATGAGACATCTGCACAAATGGTTATAAAATTTAAAACACTTGTTGTCTAAGCCTCAAAATGTATAAAACCTGCCTTATTCTGATATTTTTTCTCCTAAGTGGTTGTCTAGAAACCAATAGTGGCGAACGCATTCTGGGCGAAAGCATGGGTACGACCTACAGCGTCAAAGTATTGGGCGATGAGCGCGTACAACAAGAAGTAATTGAACGGCGCTTGTTAGAAATTAACGCTGTTTTTTCGACTTGGCAGACTGATTCTGAAATCTCTCGCCTAAATGGGGCGCCAGTGGGTGAATGGATTCAGGTTTCGAGTGAACTTTTTGAGCTATTGCAGACTTCAAAGTCTGTTTATCTTCAAACAAGCGGATTTTTTGATCCTGGCATTGGCCGTCTGATTGATCTTTGGGGCTTTGGCGCAAAGGGCGGGAGGAAAAGTGCGCCCCAACGCGAGGAGATTAACACGGCTTTCGAAAATTCTTCAATAAAATATTTAGAGTTTGGCGACGGTCAAGTTAAAAAATTGAAAGACATTCATTTGAACCTATCTGCAATTGCAAAAGGCTATGCAGTGGATGAAGTGGCACGTCTTGTCGAGGTGGCTGGAGTTGAAGATTTCTTAGTTGAGATTGGTGGTGAGGTTTACGCATCTGGCACAAACGATGGCGATGAATGGACGATTGGCGTGGAGCGGCCTGATAATCAAAGCCCCATTCCAATTGCACTTAATAATTCATCGATTGCCACTTCGGGTAATTATCGTAATTACTTTATTTGGGAAGGTCAGAAATACATGCATATTTTTGATCCCAAAAGCGGCTTACCCGCCAATAATGATCTTGCTTCGGTGAGTGTTGTTCATGCTCAAAGCGCCCTAGCTGACGCTTACGCTACAGCTATGATGGCCATGGGCAGTGAGAGGGCAATTGAGCTTACGAACAAATTAGGATTATCTGTTTTATTGATGGTGATAAAAGATGATAATATTCAAATCATTAAAATTAATCTAGAGTAATGCCCACTTATCAACCATTAGCAGAAATTATGCGCCCAGATTCACTGATGGATTTTGTTGGCCAGAAACACCTACTTGGTGTGGGTCAGCCACTCGGTAAGTCGCTTGATGAAGGCCAACTCCACTCCATGGTTTTGTGGGGCCCCTCAGGCACAGGAAAAACCACTTTAGCGAGAATTATTTGCAGGCAAGTGGGCGCTCATTTTGAGCAAATGTCAGCGGTTTTGGATGGCGTAAAAGAATTAAGAGTTGTATTGGATCATGCACGGCGCTATCAACAACACGGTAAAAGTACCGTGTTATTTGTTGACGAGATTCATCGTTTTAATAAATCTCAGCAAGATGCCTTTTTACCTCATATTGAGTCGGGCCTAATTACGCTTATCGGCGCAACGACTGAGAACCCGTCGTTTGAGCTTAATCGAGCGTTGCTGTCTAGACTGAGGGTTTATATACTCAATGCCTTAAGCGCAGAAGAGCTTGGTGTCGTAGCTACAAGAGCATTCGAGCACAGGAAGATCTCGCTTGAAAATGATGGCGCCTTGGAAAGTATCATTGCAGCAAGTAGTGGCGACGCCAGAAGACTGATTAACATCATTGAGCAGCTCTCTCGGGGCGACAACAAACCGTTAAACAAAAAAGATGTTAGTAAAATATTGCAAGGGAAAATTAGTGCTTTTGATAAGGGTGGTGATATTTATTATCAACAACTTTCCGCCTTTCATAAGGCGGTACGTGGCTCCTCGCCAGACGGTGCTTTATACTGGATGGCAAGAATGTTGGTTGCAGGATGTGATGCAAAAGTGATTGCCAGGAGATTGCTCGCGATTGCCTCAGAGGATATTGGTAATGCCGATCCAAGAGCATTGCAAATTACGCTTAACGCCTGGGATGTTTATCAGCGTGTTGGCGACAAAGAAGGCAATAGGGCGATCGCGCAAGCCGCGGTTTTTTGCGCTTGTGCGCCGAAATCTAACGCTGTGCACAAAGCTTTTAATGAGGCGTTGAAGGCCGCAAGAGAAACTGGTGATTTAGAGGTGCCAACGCATCTTTGCAATGCCAGCACTAAATTGATGGAAGAGCTGGGTTACGGTGAAGGTTATCGCTATGCGCACAATGAGCCCAGTGGTTTTAGCGCCGGACAAACGTATTTCCCTGAAGCAATGGGAGAGCAGATTTATTATCATCCCACCAATCGTGGTCTAGAGATTAAAATTGGGGAAAAATTAAAACAACTTAGGCAAGATTTATGAGCGCTGTGAGCACGGTTTTGGCAATTGGGGTTGGCGCAACCATCGGCGCCAGCTGTCGCTATTATTTGGGCATATTGTCGCTGCAGTGGCTGGGTAAGGCGCTACCTTATGGCACACTCATTTCCAACGTTTTAGGTTCGCTGATTGCTGGTATTTTGGTGTTTATGATTCTGGAGAAGGCAGTGCTGAACGAAACTTATCGCTTAATGCTTTTGGTGGGTTTAACGGGTTCACTGACGACAATGTCGACTTTGTCTTTTGAGTCAGTGGAAATGCTCAGTAGTGGTCATTACTCACAAGCGCTACTAAATATCTTGCTTAATGTTGGCCTCTCGTTGTTGGCTGCAGCCCTCGGCGTGATGCTAGCAAAGTATGGTTTTAGCTTAGCGCAAAGTTAGTTTTTTCTCGACTTCATCCAGAAGAAGAGCAGAAATATTGAGATTAAACAGTTTGTCCAGTTCACGAATACAAGTTGGGCTGGTGACATTGATTTCAGTGATGTAGTCACCAATAACGTCAAGCCCAACAAACAGTAATTCTTTTTCAATCAGCATAGGCGCTATTTGCTCACAAAGATAGTAGTCGCGCTCGCTGAGTGGCTGACCTCGTCCTGTTGCACCTGCAGCTAAGTTACCCTTAAAGCTTCCCTCTGCTGGAATGCGTGCTAGCGCATAATCAACTGGCTTGCCATTTATCAATAAAATGCGCTTATCTCCGTCTTTAATCGCACTTAAAAACTCCTGTGCCATGATAAATCTTTGTCCTTTATCGGTCAGCTTTGAGACAATTTCAGCGATTTTATCATCACCCTTGTGTAGTTTGTAAATGTCCGTGCCGCCCATGCCGTCTAGTGGTTTAACAACGGCTACACCCAGTTTCTCAATAAAATTACATAGTTGCATAACATCAGCGCTCACCAGTGTTTTCGGTATGCAGTGAGGGAAGTTTAAGGCGAAGAGCTTCTCGTTGGCATCACGTAATGAGCTCGGTTTGTTGACCACCAAAACGCCGCTGTTTTCGGCTTGCTCAAGAAGATAAGTGGCGTAGATGTAGTTCATATCAAATGGCGGATCTTTACGCATGAAAATGACATCGATATCGTTCAGCGCAATTGTTTTGGAGTCTTCACGACAATGCCAATTGACATCTGAATCTTCAATAAAAGTTTTGCGAGCATTGGCAAAAACCGAACCGTCTTGGTGGTACATATCGTTGCTATCGAAGGTATATACATCCCAGCCGCGACTTTGCGCTTCCAGCATCATTGCAAAGGATGAATCCTTTATTGGATTGATGCCAGTGATGTCATCCATCAGTACAGCCAGAGCAATTTTATTCATGTGGATATTATAAGAGACCTTTGCATTAATAATTTTAGATTTGATAGTGGTTTTTTTTCATTTTGCAAGGCATATTTATTAAAGCTCTACTTGTTGTCCTGCGAAAAAAATTAACGCAGAAAGATGAAAAAAATCCCCTACCCCAAAGGGCTGAAGCTAATGATGTTAAAAAATTCAGAAAAATTCTCATCAATAGCTAGTGCTATTACTGTTAAATTTTTACATATTTTTTATTCATCCTCAACACTCAGCAAATTTTATAACGATTAATGCAAAGGACTCTATAAAACTCTTGAGCAAAGTAAACAATTTATTAATCAATATTGTTGACTCTAAAAGTTCTTGAATAGAGGGTTATTTTAAGCGTATAATTTCCCCTCTTTAGTGCGGGGTGGAGCAGCATGGTAGCTCGTCGGGCTCATAACCCGAAGGTCATAGGTTCAAATCCTATCCCCGCTACCAAATTTCCTTAAGTGTTATAATAGGAAGATTATTACCCCCTCTTTTGGGGGTTTTTATTAGGATTTTTTTTAGTATGGCCAAAACTGCTGATAAGATTGTTGCGTTGATTAACCCCGTCATTGAAGACATGGGTTACGAGCTTCTGGGCGTGGAATACGTCGCCAGTGGCAAGCATTCAATCTTGAGACTCTTCATTGACTCAGAGAACGGTATTGGTGTGGACGACTGCGAGGCCGTCTCACGACAAGTGAGCGCTATAATGGACGTTGAAGATCCAATTGCTGGCCAGTACAGTCTGGAAGTGTCTTCTCCTGGCATCGAGCGCCCGCTTTTTACACTCTCACACTATCAGCGCTTCTTAGGGAACGATATTAGCCTTAGATTGTTTAGGGCAATAGAAGGTAGGCGTAAATTTAACGGAAGTATCGGCAGTATTAGTGAAGTAAACGAAACAATTGAACTGGTAACAGAATTGGGGCCAGTAACAATAGATTTTAATTTAATAGATAAAGCACATTTGGTTGCTCATTTTTAGGAGAAGCGCATGGAAGGTAAAGAACTATTTTTGATGATTGAGGCAATCTCTAACGAGAAAAATATAACTCAAGAGGATGTGATTGAATCATTAGAAGAGGCCATGGCTGTTGCCACAAAAAAACGCAATAATATTGACGTGCGTGTTTCGGTTGATCGTCACAGCGGTGAGTTCAATACATTTAGACGTTGGATGGTGATTGAAGACGGCGCTCAATGTGTTGATGATGAAGGTACGGAATTTGACTCTGAACTGCATATTTACCAGGCAGACGCAACCGACATAGAAATTGATGACTTTGTAGAAGAGCCGATGGAGTCCGTTGTATTTGGCAGAATCGCAGCGCAAATTGTTAAGCAAGTCATTATTCAAAAGGTGCGCGAAGCAGAAAGAGAGGTAATTGTCGAAAACTTCAGTCGTCGAGTTGGCGAGGTTGTTGCCGTTACAGTAAAGCGTATTGATCGTGGTAATGTTTACGTTGACATGGGCGGTGTTGACGGCATGATTTCCAGATTTGACTTAATTCCTAATGAGTCTGTTAGAAAGAATGACCGCTTAAGAGCCTATATTAAAGAGGTTAAATCAACACCGAGAGGCGCACAAATCTTTTTAAGCCGCACGGTTAATGAAATGATGGTCAAGCTTTTTGAAATGGAAGTTCCAGAAATCAGCGAAGGCGTTATTGAGATTATGGCTGGCGCCAGAGACCCTGGCCTACGCTCAAAATTAGCGGTTAAATCCAAAGATAAGCGCCTGGATCCAATTGGTTCATGCATCGGTATGCGTGGTGCCCGCGTACAAGCGGTTTCCAACGAGCTGAATGGCGAGCGTGTTGATATTATTCTTTGGGACGAAGATCCTGCTCAGTTTGTTATTAACGCAATGGCGCCTGCTGAAGTCAGCTCTATCGTTGTTGATGAAGACAGAGGTGTTATGGACATTGCTGTTGCTGAAGAGCAGTTGGCTTTGGCGATTGGTCGTGGCGGACAAAATATTAAGCTAGCAAGCCGCCTAACAGGCTGGAAGCTTAACGTTATGTCATTAGCTGATGCCGATGAAGCGCAAGCTAAAGAGGCCCAAAAGACAGGTGAAAAACTTGCAGAAAAATTAGGTGTTGACGCAGAAGTTGCGGGCGTGTTGGTCGATGAAGGCTACACAACCCTAGATGAAATTGCAGAGGCTGACTCTGACATTCTTTCAACAATTGAAGAGTTTGATGAAGAAATGGTTGAAGAATTGCAAGAAAGAGCGCAAGATGCCCAGCTTGTAAAAGCGCTTGGCGATGCCGAAGCAACAGAAGTCTTGTTAACGATTGAAGGTGTTGATGAAGCATTGGCTGCCGCTTTGGTTTATGCGGAGATCGATACAGTGGATGCTGTGGCAGAGCTCTCAATCGTCGAATTGTTAGAGGTACTAGATATCGGCAATGAAAATGCTTCTGCTGTTATTATGACCGCTAGAGAAAATGAAGGCTGGTTTGACTGATTGGTTGGTAAGAGCAATTACGAACACATTCAACAATAAATAGAGGCAATCAAAAATGGCACATACGGTAGAA
>Ga0208335_1000850_pt1 | contig 9652 bp, 7 predicted proteins | sample DeeseametaMP0759_FD_184202 | JGI IMG/M metagenome (GOLD analysis project Ga0208335, IMG submission 184202) | Marine microbial communities from the Deep Atlantic Ocean - MP0759 (SPAdes) | ecosystem: Environmental > Aquatic > Marine > Oceanic | place: West of Cape Town, South Africa, South Atlantic...
TGATCAAGAATTGAAATTATCACAAGATCAAGAACTTAATGAAAGAAAAAATTTAATGAATGCTTCAATGAATATTTTAAATCAAAGAGAAAAAGAAATATTAATTGCTCGTAAATTATCTGAAGATACAACCACCCTTGATGACTTAAGCAAAAAATACAAAATCAGTAGAGAAAGAATTAGACAAATCGAAATGAAAGCTTTTGAAAAGCTGCAAAAATCCATGCTTAACGCTGCAAAATCAAATAATTTACTACCAAAAAATTAATTTTTTATTTAAATTATTTAAAAGGATTTTCTAAAAGTATTGTGTCTTCCCTTTTAGGACTTGTAGAAATACTAGATATTTTAACGCCACAATAATCTTTAATAAAAGAAATATATTTTCTAGCATTTTCAGGAAGTTCTTCCCATTTTTTTATTCCAGCAGTATTTTTCAACCAACCATCCATTTTTTTATAAATTGGTTTAACTTTTACTTGATCGTGTAACCCGCTTGGAAAATAGTCAATTTTTTTTCCATCAAGTTCATAGCCAATACAAATATTTAATTCTTTAAATTCATCCAAAACATCTATTTTGGTCAAAGCTATTCCATTTATTCCAGATATAATGCAGGATTGTTTAACTAGCACAGCATCAAACCAACCACATCTTCTTTGTCTATTAGTAACAGTTCCAAATTCCTTGCCTTTTTCACCAATTTTTTTTCCTATTTCACTATTTAGTTCTGTGGGAAATGGACCTTCTCCTACTCTGGTTGTGTAAGCTTTAACTATTCCTAGAATATAATTAATGGCATCAAGCCCACAGCCAGATCCAATCAGAGCTGCACCAGCGACTGTATTTGAAGATGTAACAAATGGATATGTACCGTGATCTACATCTAATAAAACCCCTTGAGCTCCTTCAAAAAGTATTGTTTTTTTTTCTTTTTTAAACTCCTCTAATTTTTTCCATATTGGCCTAGAGTATTTTAAAATTTCAGAAGAAATTTTAAGAAGTTCTTTCATTAATTGATCTTTGTTTACTGTTTTTTTTCCTAAACCTTTTCTTATAGAGTTATGATGAAACAACATCGTATCTATTTTTCTTGATAAATTTTTCTCATTAGCAAGATCCATTACTCTGATTCCTCGCCTTCCTATCTTATCCTCATAAGCTGGCCCAATACCTTTTCTTGTAGTGCCTATTTTATCTGTATTCTTTGAATCTTCTCTAATCTCATCCAATTCTTTATGCAGTGGTAAAATTAACGTCGCATTTTCAGCTATATATAAATTTTCATTATTAATTTTTACACCTAATTTATCTATTTCCTTAATTTCATTTAATAAAGCCCAAGGGTCGATAACTACCCCATTGCCAATAATAGAAATTTTATTTTTTCTAACTACTCCTGAAGGCAAAAGATTTAGTTTATATGTTATATTGTCTACTATGAGTGTATGGCCCGCATTATGGCCTCCTTGAAATCTAACTACGACATCAGCTTTTTCGGAAAGCCAGTCAACAATTTTTCCTTTGCCTTCATCTCCCCATTGAGAGCCTACAACAGCTACATTAGACATTGATATTTCTTAAATTAAATGAAACTAAATGATTTAACGGTCCAAAACCTTTTCCATAACCTGGTGCAGAAGCTATTGCTTTATCTACATACCTTAGAGAAATTTTACATGATTTAACTATATTTTTCTTTTGAGATAAACATGTAGCTAAAGCTGAGGATAATGTACACCCAGTTCCATGAGTGTTTTTTGTTTTAATTTTTCTTTTTGAAAAAACTTTAATTCCTTTTTTTGTAGCTAAAATATCGCAAATCATTTTACTTTTAAGATGTCCGCCTTTTAATAACACATTTTTTGATCCCATGTTTAAAATTAATTTAGCAGCTTCGATCATATCTTTTTTATTAGAAATTGAACTGCCGATTAAAACTTCTGCCTCAGGAATGTTAGGTGTAACTAAGTTACACAAAGGTAAAATCAGTTTTTTTAAATATTTAATTGAGTTATTGTTAATTAATTTAGTCCCACCTTTAGCAACCATTACTGGATCAAGAACAACATTTTTTAATTTATATTTTTTTAAAATTTTATAAACACATTTGATTATACTAGTATTATGCAACATACCAATTTTTACGCCATTAGCCCCGATATCATTCAAAATCATCGTTATTTGTTTTTGAATATTTTTTGTAGGAATTGGAATAATACTTTTTACATCTCTGGTATTTTGTGCTGTAACAGCCGTTACTGCTGTCATCGCATAACTACCGAGAGCTGTAACGGTTTTAATATCCGCTTGTATGCCTGCTCCACCAGAAGAGTCGGAACCTGCAATGATTAAAATTTTAGATTTTATTTTCAATTTATTTTATTGATCTCTTAATTAGTTTTATACATCTTAAAATTAATTTTTTATTGTGCGACTCACCCATAATTCTTATTTTAGGCTCTGTTCCTGATTTTCTTATCAATAACCTTCCATGCTTGCTCATAAGTTTATTAGCCTTTTTAATTGCACTTTTACATTTAGATTTGTTAATTATGTTTTTATCTTTTACGGTTATATTCTCTAATATTTGCGGCATAGGTACAAAAACATTGAGTAATTTGCTGGCCTTTTTGTCTTTTCTTAATGAAAATAAAACTTCCAATGCAACCATTAAACCATCACCGGTTGTTGCGAATTTTCCAAGAATTATATGACCAGACTGTTCACCACCTAAATTAAAATTTAATTTTTTCATTTTTTCTTTTACATATCTATCTCCCACCTTGGATCTTAAAAATTTAATTTTTTCTTTTTTCAAAAAATTTTCTAATCCATAATTCGACATTAAAGTTCCAATTACGCCACCTTTTAAAATTTTTTTTGATTTCCATCTACGAGCAAGCATCGCAATAATTTGATCGCCATCTATAATTTTGTTGTTTTCGTCACACATAATAATTCTGTCAGCATCGCCATCAAATGAAATGCCAACATGAGACTTGTATTTTCTAACAGCAGATTGAATTTTAGATGGGAAGGTAGATCCACATTTGTCGTTAATATTAAAACCATTGGGTTTTACACCAATTGACACAACCTTTGCTCCAAGATCTTTAAGTAATTTAGGGGCAGCTATGTAACCCGCTCCATTAGCGCAATCTAAAACTATTTTAATTCCTCTTAAGTTAAAATTATCTGGGAAATTTTTTCTTAATATTTCAATATACTTATCATTACCATTCTCGAGTCTTTTAACTCGACCTAGCAATTTGGGATTTGTAAGTTGTTTTGTATTTTTGGCATCTATTAATTTTTCAATTTTCTTTTCTATTTGGTCCGATAATTTCATACCATCTGGTCCAAATAATTTAAGACCATTATCGTAATAAGGATTATGAGATGCGGAAATCATAATACCCATATTTGCCTTCATTGATTTTGTTAACATTGCAAGTCCATTAGTTGGTAAAGGTCCCAATGTAAAAACATGCATCCCTCCTGATGATAAACCTGATACCAAGGCTGGCTCTAAGGTATATCCAGATAATCTTGTATCTTTAGCTATTATTGCAATTTGTTTAGTTCTTTTTTGGTTTTTAAAATAAGTGGCAGCTGCTAGACCAAACTTAAAGAATTTTTCTCCCGTAATATTGCCCTGGTTGACAGTACCTCTAATACCGTCAGTTCCAAAATATTTATTGCTCATGGATTAATTTGTATTCAAAATTTTATTAAAAACTAATAGTCCTTGATGAATTTCTTTAACATTGTGAACTCTGAATAGCTGAACTCCTTGAGAAAGTCCATAAAGCACTGATGCTAATGTGCCTCCCGTTCGATCCGGCGTATCAAATTTTGTTACTATATGTTCTATAAATCTTTTTCTTGAAGTTCCTATTAAGATTGGACATCCTAGACTATAGAAAATTGAAATTTTGGACATCAATCTTAAATTGTGATCTAAATTCTTTCCAAATCCAATACCAGGATCCAAAATAATAGATTCTTTTCTATAATTTTTTTTTGTAAAAAAATTAATTTTTGTTTCAAAAAAATCAAAAATATCTAACAAAACATCTTCGTAAGTTGGATTATTTTGCATTGTTGCTGGAGTTCCCTGCATATGGTGCAAAATAAATGGTTTTTTTTTCGAATTAATAAGATCAAAAGATCTTTTATCAAAATTTAAACCAGATACGTCATTGATGATATCAACTCCATTTTCAATGCCGTTACTCATAACATAAGATTTTCTTGTATCTAAAGATAAGAGTATTTTTGGAAAATTTTTTTTAAGTTTAATGATGGTGTTTTTTACTCTTTGCCATTCATCTTTTTCATCAATAGTTTTCGATCCTGGCCTCGTTGATTCTCCTCCGATATCAATTATTGTCGCTCCACTATTAATCATTAACTTAGCTTGGTCATATGCTTTTGTTTCTTCAAAAAATAATCCTCCGTCCGAAAAACTGTCTGGTGTTATGTTGAGCGCTCCAATTATTAGAGGTGTATCAAATTTTAATCCCAAAATACTTTCTTCTTTAGAAGTTATATTTTTTAGATCTTTTTCAATTGTTTGTAATATTTCTTTATCAAGCTGCTTGATTTCTTTAATTGAGTAAAATTTACTTTCAGCAATTTGCTTTTTTTTTCTATGAAAAACTTCTACCTGATTAAAAGCTATATTAGAACGTCCGGTCAAAGAAAGAGCTTTTTTTTCCTCAATGAGCCTCCTAGCGTAATTTCCATAATAGAAATTACACGGTCTTGTGTAACATTTGCGCATTAAAAATTAAAATGCAGGTTTTGGCTTTAAACCTAAAGATCCAAGTGCTGAAGATTGTTCTTTTGCTTCGTCATCCTCTTCTTTTTTTCTTGTTGGTTGGGTATTCTTTAAAATTAAATCTTTTATCTCTTCTCCACTTAGTGTCTCATAAAGCAATAAAGCTTTTGCTATTTTATGTAAATCATCTATTTTTTCTGTAATAATTTTTTTTGCTCTTTGATAACCTGCATCAACGATTTTTTTAATTTCTATATCTACTTTGTTTGCAGTTTCTTCAGACATATGTTGATGTCTAGTTATAGATCTTCCAAGAAAAACTTCATCCTCGTTTTCACCATAAGTTAGTGGCCCAAGTTCTTTACTCATTCCAAATCTGGTAACCATATCTTTTGCTAGTTTAGTAGCCATTTGAATATCAGATGAAGCGCCGGACGTAACTTTGTCATGACCAAAAATTAATTCCTCAGCAACTCTTCCACCCATAGCTTTTGATATATTCGCTTCTAGATATTCTCTTGTATGAGAGTATTTGTCCCTTTCTGGTAAAGTCCAAACTACGCCTAAAGCTTTTCCTCGTGGTATAATTGTAGCTTTATGTATGGGGTCTGATGCTTTTTCATTTATAGCAACAAGAGCATGACCACCTTCATGATAAGCAGTTAATTTTTTATCATCTTCGGTCATAACCATAGATCTTCTTTCTGCACCCATCATTACTTTATCTTTAGCCTCTTCAATATCTTCCATTGTTACAACTTTTTTATTTTTTCTTGCTGCTAACAATGCAGATTCGTTACATAAATTTGCTAAGTCAGCTCCGGAAAAACCAGGTGTTCCTCGAGCAATTGTTCTTAATTTTACATCAGGCCCCATATGAATTTTTTTGATATGAATTTTTAAAATAGCTTCTCTTCCTACGATATCAGGGTTAGGTACAACAACTTGTCTATCAAATCTTCCAGGTCTTATTAAAGCAGGATCCAAAACATCGGGTCTATTGGTCGCGGCTATTAATATTACACCCTCGTTAGTTTCAAAGCCGTCCATTTCGACAAGCAGTTGATTTAATGTTTGCTCTCTTTCATCATTTCCACCACCTAGTCCTGCACCTCTGCTTCTTCCAACCGCATCAATCTCATCTATAAAAATTATACATGGTGCATTCTTTTTACCTTGTTCAAACATATCCCTAACTCTAGAAGCGCCAACGCCAACAAACATTTCAACAAAATCTGATCCTGAAATAGAAAAAAAAGGTACACTTGCTTCACCTGCTATTGCTTTGGCTAACAAAGTTTTACCAGTTCCAGTAGGTCCTATTAAAAGTGCGCCTTTTGGAATTTTTCCTCCAAGTCTTCTAAATTTTCTTGGATCTCTCAAAAATTCCACTATTTCTTCAACTTCTTCTTTGGCTTCATCAATGCCAGCAACATCATTGAAAGTTACTTTACCCCGAGCTTCAGATAATAGTTTTGCTTTAGACTTTCCAAATCCCATAGCCCCTTTTCCTCCTTGCATTTGACGCATGAAGAATACCCATACACCGATAAGTAAAAGCATTGGAAACCATGACAAAAGAATTCCCCATAAGGACGGCATTTGATTATCTTGAGGAGCCGCTGTTATATTAACGCCTTTTGAAGATAATTTCTCTACTAGGTTGGGATCGTTTGGCGCGTAAGTTTTGAACGCAGTACCATCAGCCAAGATACCTTCAATATCATTTCCTTTAATCTCCACCTGAACAACTCTGCCATCCTCAACGTTTTTCAAAAAACTTGAAAAGGGGACTGTATCTGAAGCCACGGGATGTTTTGGATTTTTAAATAAATTAAAAAGCCCTACTATAAGAAGAACTATTACACCCCACATCATCAGATTTTTCAAATTCATATAGTATTTAAGATAAGCATTATTTTTGACTAAACAAGCAGCATTTTTATCATTATAATTTTAAAAAAAGGTCATTTTTCTAGTTGAAAAGGTGTTTTTCTTATTTTTTTTCTTTTCTCTTTTGAAATTAAAATAAAATTGTCTCTTTTTTCTATAACACATCCCCCTAAAGTAGACTTATTAAATTTAGCTTTTTTAACACGATCAATTAAACTTATAATTTTTTTGGATCTTGGTGGATAGTATGTTCCTGATACCAAAGACAAAATATCAGAAAAAGACTTAAAAATAATTTCTCCCGCTTCATCAGAAAATATTTGTGTATTTATTGAGCACTTGTTTTTTGGTAAAAAAGACACATACTTATATAAAGCCTTATTTTTATAAAAATCTAAAGCCTTATTCGCAGATCGAAGATTGTTGACAGTTTTAATAATTTTACCTGTACCAAGTCCCTCCTTCTCCATATTTCTTCTATATTTTCTTATTCTAACGCGTAAAAAATTTTCGTTTTCATTTGATGGATCCTTAATATAAGTCTTAAAAAAATTTAGAGTGATATATTTTAAATCTATTTTTTTAAAACTTAAAAAAGGCCTCACAATTTTTAAACTGCTATTGTAATTAACGCTTTCTGACATTGATGATAAGCCCGTCAATCCACTTCCTCTTAACAATCTTATAAAAAAATTCTCAATTTGATCATCGGTATGGTGTGCCGTAATTAAAAATTTTATATTTTTTTTCGAACAATAATTGGAAATTAGAGAATACCTAATATTTCTAGCATTTCGCTGAATATTGCTTTTTGGAACTTTGCCTTTCCAATTAAGAATTTTACTTGGTATCCTTTTTTTCTTTAAAATTCCTTTAGCTTTTAAAGCCTCTTTGTGAGATTCTTTTCTAAGTTTATGATCTACAATTAAAACGTGTATTTTATTTTTGAATTCAGCTGCATACATTTTGCTAAAATAAGCCAAACACAAACTATCTGAACCACCCGAAACCGCCAAGGCAAAGCTCTTTTTTTTAATTTTTTTAAAAATTATAGCTTTGAACTTTGTATAAATTTTTTTAATTTTAGGGTCTTTAATTGATAACTTTCTTTTTTCAACTTTTCTTTTCACAGCCAAATTTTTTCCTGTTATATTCAGCTCTTTGAATAACTGATTGACTTGCTGTTGGATATTGTTTTTTAATACCTAAAATCATCTTGCAGCCTTGAGTTTTCTCGCCTAGCTGAACCATCATAACACCCAATTCAAGTAAGTTCCTTGGTGCCTTTTTACTTTTTGGATATTTTTGATAACCGTCTAAATATGCGCTAGCAGCATCTTGATAAAGTTGTCTAATTCTAAAAGTTTCTCCGTACCAAAACTGAGCGTTTCCTGCAAGATCGTGGTTAGAATTAACATCTACAAATTCTCTTAATGCAAACTCCGCAGTTTCATAATCTCCCACTTTTAGAAAACTTATAGCAAATTTATATTGCTCTTCTGGTGATGTTTCGGGAAGAATTTTTTCAGTCCTTTGTGCTGTTTCGGTAACAACTGTTCCTACAGATTCGACTGATTGTGTTTTTTGAACCTGTTCTAGAGAAGCAATATCAGAATCAGAAACACCTCCTAAATCTTGCGCCTCACCACTACCAGGTAATTTTATTATTCCACTAGAAACAGTACTTGTTCCTTGGTTTAATCCAGATCGTTCTAAATCTTGAAAACGCATCTGGTTATCTACTTGAACTTTTGTAATTCTGCTAGATAATTTATCTAATTTAAAATTAATTTCTTCAAAATTATTTGTCAAAATTTTAAATTGTTCTTCAAGATCAGATAATTTAAGCAAATGTTGTGTTAAAACATTATCGTTGCTATTTGATGCTTGTCCACTGCTCATACCTGTGCCAGGTTGACTATAAACTGCTTTTTCTAATGTTTTGATATCTTTTTGTAAAATTTGTAATTCTTGCAAAATTAATTCTGTATCTTGTGCATAGACTCTATATGAAGCAAAAATAATAAGTGTAAAAATTAATGATACTCTAGTTAAATAAATTAAAAATCTATTCATAGTCTTATTTGATATTTAAAGAAAAATAAGGCAAAAAAAAGACCCTCAAAATTACATATGAGGGTCTTTTTTAAAATTATATTTTTTAATTAATTAGCTTTATTTAACTGTTACAGATCTTCTATTCTGAGACCAAGCTAACGGCGAACTACCAGAATTCACTGGTCTTTCTTTTCCGTAACTTATAACCGCAATCCTGCCTCCAGAAATACCATACGTCAGTAAGTAATCCTTGACTGCATTTGCTCTTCTGTCGCCGAGAGCCAAGTTATATTCTCTTGTTCCTCTTTCGTCTGCATGTCCTTCAACAGTTACTGTAATATCTTTATTTTTTCTCATCCAAGCCGATTGCTTACGCAAAGTGTCTCTTGATGCTGTAGTCAATATTGATTTGTTTGTTGCAAAGAAAACTCTATCTGGAACTCCAGTTGCTAAAAATTCCACAGTATCTTTTCCTGTGTAAATATCTGACTGTATTAAGCCACTCGCGCTTTCTTTTGCAACTTTTTTTTGTGTCGCGCAAGCTGTCAGTAGTAGACCCGCAAAAACAACTAATAAAAAATTTCTTAAATTTACTGCGTAACTCATATTGTGATCTCCCTATTAATTTCTAATCTATTCAAATTTCGTTACCAATCTCCATACAATATTTCAAAATAACTTTCAAGTTGCAAGTCAAATTTCCATAAAAATGGCCTACTTTGACAACAAACATAAAAATGGCCTACTTTGACAACAAAGAAGACCAGGAAGGGTCGGACCCATCCGTTTCAGTCTCTATCATTCTCTCATTATAGCCTGTTAAATCAATCGACCAAAGTTTTGCGGAAAAACCTTTGCCTTGTGAATCTGATTTGGTTTCTCTGTAAAAAATTAATACTCTCCCATTAGGTGACC